>Ga0129333_10000327_pt1 | contig 36566 bp, 44 predicted proteins | sample CPB6_08_DNA_FD_94474 | JGI IMG/M metagenome (GOLD analysis project Ga0129333, IMG submission 94474) | Freshwater to marine salinity gradient microbial communities from Chesapeake Bay, USA - CPBay_Sum_0.6_0.8_DNA | ecosystem: Environmental > Aquatic > Marine > Coastal | place: USA: Chesapeake... | reverse complement strand
GGGGGGGAGAGGGGGCCAGGGCGGGGAGCTGGGGGCTGAAGGCTGGGGGCGGGCGACCAGGGAGGGGGGGGAGGGGGGGGCCGAGCGAAAGGCGTTTTTTCTGTGCACCTCCCGCACGAAATTTTTTATTTTTTGCGCCTTGTTGGGTCAATTGGGCCATTTAGGCCATGCGTTTTTATTCGGGCGGGCGTAAACTCTCGCGCATGACATTCAAAAGCCTACCTTTAACTGTCAGACAGCTACGCGCCACAGAGGCCACGCTAGAGCGCATCTATGAAGCTGCGTATTTAGGTCTGAAAGAGGATTCGCTGGCGTTAGCGGCTGGAATGCTGCCTGTAGAGTACCGTCAACTGAAAGAGCTTGACCAAATGGCCCAAATGGCCGAACTCAAAGGACGCGCCGACAGCGAACGCGACAACAGCCAACTTCTGCACAAAGCGGCGGCAAACGGCGACGCGAAGGCCACGCTGGCGATCTTGCAGCACACGCATGGCTGGGTGGCCAAGCAAGCGGTTAGCATTGAAGTGGACCAGCGCATCAGTGTGTTGGACGCGCTTAAAGCCGCCGAAGCGCGAACCATCGAAGGGATGGTGACGGAATTGGTGACTAGCGCACCCTCACCTGTGCCTTTGCTGCGCGAAATGGGCCGACAAGAGACTGCATAATGCAAAAACCCATCTATTCCCCTGACGACGAACAGTTGCTAATGACGCGGCTATGGAGCCCGTCGATTAAAGATGACCCGGAAGCGTTTGTGTTGTTTGCTTTCCCTTGGGGGCAGGAAAACACGCCGCTGGCGAAATACAAAGGCCCGCGTAAGTGGCAGCGGGAGGTGCTGCGCGACATCAAGGCGCACATCGCCAAAAACAAGGGTCAGGTCAACATGGACACGCTGCGCGAGGCGGTGAGTTCTGGCCGGGGGATTGGTAAGTCTGCGCTAGTAAGCTGGCTAATCCTGTGGATGCTCACCACCCGCATTGGGGCTAGTGTCATTGTGAGCGCCAACAGCGAGGCGCAGCTTCGCTCTGTGACTTGGGGCGAACTGACGAAATGGTCAACGATGATTGTCAATTCACACTGGTGGGAAATCAGCGCAACAAAACTACAGCCCGCGAAATGGCTATGCGACTTGGTAGAGCGCGACTTGAAGAAAGGCACGCGGTACTGGGCCGCTGAGGGGAAACTGTGGTCCGAAGAGAATCCAGACAGCTACGCGGGTGTCCACAACCACGATGGCATGATGCTGATTTTCGACGAGGCCAGCGGCATTCCTGATGCGATATGGTCAGTGGGCGCGGGCTTCTTCACTGAAAACATCCTGGATAGGTACTGGTTTGCGTTTAGCAACCCTCGGCGCAACACAGGGTATTTTTTCGAGTGTTTCCACGCCAAACGGGATTTTTGGAACGCTCGCCAAGTGGACGCCCGCACGGTAGAGGACACAGACAAGCAGGTCTACCAGCAAATTATTGACGAGTACGGGGAGGATTCCAGCCAAGCGCGGGTTGAGGTGTATGGCGAATTCCCTTCTGCTGGCGACGACCAGTTTATAAGCCCGCAGCACGTAGCCGAGGCATCGGCGCGGCCCAGGTACAAAGACACTACCGCCCCCATCATCATCGGTGTGGACCCTGCACGAGGCGGGGCCGACTCCACGGTTATCGCCGTGCGTCAAGGCCGCGACCTAGTGGCGCTGCATCGCTACAAGGGCGAGGACACAATGGCGATTGTTGGGCGGGTAATTGACGCTATCGACGAGTACAAACCCACGTTGGTGGTGCTGGACGAAGGGGGCCTGGGGTATGGCATCCTGGACAGGTTGCACGAACAGCGGTACAAGATGGTTCGAGGGGTGAATTTTGGGTGGAAAGCCAAAAACCCCGTGATGTACGGCAACAAACGGGCGGAATTGTGGGGCGCGATGAAAGATTGGCTACGAACTGCGTCAATTTTGAGCGACAGAGCACTTAAAACCGACTTGACAGGCCCCACAATTAAGCCCAATTCGTCAGGTACAATTTTTCTTGAAGGCAAAAAGGAAATGAAAGCCCGTGGGTTAGCATCCCCCGACGCCGCCGACGCTCTGGCCGTGACTTTTGCTTTCCCTGTAGCGCACCGTGAGTATGTGGAAAAAGCCCGCACTGTTAAATCTTACGACCGGGGCGCGGTGTCGGCGGGCTGGATGGGTGCGTAAAATTTTTTGGATGACCAATGGCCACACCTTCAGACATTATCGCCGCTGGCGCAGTCAGCAACGGCGGCAAACGCGGTGCCAACTCGTCGCAACTACTGGCCACAGCCCGCAAACGGCTGAACATGGCTATTTCAGCTTACGCGGAGTCCCGCGAAAACGAAATTGACGACCTGCGGTTCTACGCAGGTAGCCCGGACAATCAATGGCAATGGCCCGCTGATGTGCTGGCCACTCGCGGGGCGGTGCAAGGGCAATCAATCAATGCTCGACCCTGCTTGACCATTAACAAGCTGCCTCAGCACGTTCGGCAAGTGACGAATGAGCAACGGCAAAACCGGCCAAGCGGCAAAGTGATTCCCGCCGACGACAGCGCCGATGTGGAATTAGCCGAAGTGCTAAACGGTGTGGTGCGACACATCGAATACATCAGCGATGCTGACGTAGCGTATGACACGGCTTGCGAAAACCAAGTGGCTTATGGCGAGGGGTATTTGCGAATCCTGACGGAATACTGCGACGCCAACAGTTTTGACCAAGACATAAAAATCGGGCGCATTCGCAATTCCTTCAGCGTGTATATGGACCCCACCATTCAAGACCCATGCGGGTCTGACGCAAAATGGTGTTTTATCACTGAGGACTTGACAAAAGACGAATACGAACGGCTGTACCCGGACGCTTCGCCAGTCTCCACGCTCATGAGCTTAGGCGTGGGCGACCAGTCTTTTACGATGTGGTTGCACGATGACACGGTACGAATTGCCGAGTATTTCTATGTGGAGCACGAACGCGCCACACTAAACTTGTTCCCTGGCAACCAAACGGCTTTTGATGGCACTCCCGACGATGCGGCTTTACGAGCCATGTACGGGAAACCTATCCGCAGCCGCCGCGCCGACCGCAAACGGGTTAAATGGTGCAAGATTAACGGCTACGAAGTGCTGGAGGAATCCGAGTGGGCAGGCAATTGGATTCCCGTGGTCCGCGTTATCGGGAACGAATTTGAAGTGGACGGCCGCATCTACATTAGCGGCATCGTGCGGAACGCTAAAGACGCACAGCGTATGTATAACTACTGGGTAAGCCAAGAAGCTGAAATGCTGGCCTTGGCCCCCAAAGCGCCGTTTGTGGGGTACGGCGGGCAGTTTGAGGGTTACGAAACCCAATGGAAAACAGCCAACACGCAAAACTGGCCGTATTTGGAAGTCAATCCAGACGCCACAGACGGGCAAGGCAATATGCTTCCTTTGCCGCAACGGGCACAGCCGCCTATGGCTTCAAGCGGGCTTCTGCAAGCCAAACTCGGGGCTTCTGAGGATATTAAGTCAACCACGGGGCAGTATGACGCCTCTTTGGGGATGCAGGGCAACGAACGGTCAGGCAAAGCGATTTTGGCGCGGCAACGTGAAGGGGATACGGGCACGTACCATTACGTGGACAACTTGGCCCGCGCTGTGCGCCATGTGACGCGGCAGCTTATCGACCTCATTCCCAAGATTTACGACACCCAACGGATTGCTCGCATCATCGGGGAGGATGGTGAGTCAAACATGGTCAAGTTCGACCCCACGCAACCGCAAGCCGTTCGCAAAATCACGAACGAAACGGGGGTTGTGCTGGATAAGATATTCAACCCAAGTGTGGGCCGGTATGACGTAGTTGTCACCACAGGCCCAAGCTACCTGACTAAACGGCAGGAATCCATGGAGGCCATGGGGCAGATTCTGCAGGGCAACCCTGAGTTGTGGGCGGTGGCTGGCGATCTGTTTGTTAAAAACATGGATTGGCCAGGAGCGCAAGAAATGGCGGCGCGGCTACGTAAAACCATTGATCCTAAATTGGTGTCTGACGACGAAGATCCCGCGCTGCAAGCCGCTAACCAACAGATGCAAGCTATGGCGCAGGAAATGCAGCAGATGGCCGATATGCTTCAGCAGGTGCAGTCCTCTATGGAGGCGCAGCAGTTGAATATCGACAGGTTCAAAGCAGAAACCGACGCCGAAGTCAAAACCTACGAAGCGGAAACGCGCAGGCTTCAAGCTATGGCAGCAGGTATGCAACCTGAGCAAGTGCAGGAAGTCGTAATGCAGACTCTCCGCGACATTATGGCTGTAGGAGAGGCAATGGGGGCTGACCGCTTGGCCGAACCGCAGCAGGAGGTCCAACAATGAGTTGCGCTGACTTGATTGGGCACCTGTTTTTGGCTCGGGATGTAGCGCATTCCGCCCATCTGAACACCCGCAGCTTTTCTAAACACACCGCGCTTAACGAATTCTATGACGGCATCGTGCCCTTGGCCGATAAGTTCGCGGAAGCCTACCAAGGGAGACACGGATTGATCGGCCCCGTAAACTTAATGAATGCCAAAAAAACCGGAAATATAGTGGAATTTTTGGAAGGATCACTAGCCAGCGTTGAAGAAATGCGGTATAAGGTGTGCGAGAAAACCGATTCTGCGTTGCAAAACATCCTAGATGAAATCATCGGGCTGTATTTGGCGACCCTGTATAAACTGCGCTTTTTGGCGTAAGGAAACCTAATGGAACTGTTGCGACCTTTGGCCGATGCGTATTTCCCCGCGCAAACCGCCGCGTACACGGCCACTTCGGCAGAAACCGCCACATGGCCGCCCGGGGCGCAGGGGGTGATGGTGTGGTCTACGACCCCATGCTATGTGAGTGTTGGCGTAAACGCGCAAGCCACTGCCAGCAGCACCCCTATCCCAGCATACACCCCCGTGCCTATCTTTTTGGAGCCTAATATTGGCGCACCTTGGCGGGTGAGCGCAGTTCGGGTAGCTGACAACGGCAGTATCTACTGCAAACCTATCAACATTCGATGAGTTTCGGTGCCGGCGCTCGCAATGCAGTCGCCATTGGCGTTGCGGGCCTAGTTTCGCTTTTTTCTGGCGCTTTTGGTCAAGGCGGGTCGGTAGGCCACCTACTGGCCGAAAACGATAACAACCTGCTGCTTGAAAGCGGCGGGGTTATCTTGCTGGAATAGTGCACCCAAAATATCCAAACACGGATATTTTTTGCTATATTTGCGTTGGCGCTGCATTTTGCGCCCCTTACTGGTTAGGTTAATCAGGGCTCCAGTGAGCAAATATGACAGACCAAGCAGTCCTAGCGGAAGTGGAATCCGCGCCAGTGCCCGAGGGAACGGCAACCCCGGAAATTGCACATGAAGCGCCGGAAATTGTCGAGAATCCGCCCGAGCAGAAGGCCGATGAACGTAAGTTCACGCAGGCCGAGCTTGACGAGCTAATCGGCAAACGCCTTGCAAGAGAGCAACGAAAGTGGGAACGCCAGCAGCAGGCCAAACTTGCGGAAACGCAAGCCAAACCCGCGAATGCTGCGGAAACACCGTCTGTTGATCAATTCGAGTCTCCCGAAGCCTACGCGGAAGCGCTGGCCGTTCGGAAAGCCGAAGAATTGCTGCAACAACGGGAAATCCAAAAGCAGCAAATGGCGATTCAAGAAGCCTACCACGAGCGCGAAGAGCAAGCGAGGGAAAAGTACAGCGACTTTGAGCAGGTTGCGTACAACCCTAAATTGCCCATCACGCAAACGATGGCAGAGGCTATTCAATCCTCCGATATTGGGCCTGACTTGGCATATTGGCTAGGCAGCAACCCAAAAGAGGCGGGTCGAATTTCTCAACTTTCGCCTATTTTGCAGGCACGCGAAATTGGAAAAATCGAAGCTAAAATTGCTTCGGAACCTACCCCAACCAAGAAGGCTTCAACTGCACCTGCGCCTATCACACCTGTTACCAGCCGCGCCGCAAACGTGGCGTATGACACGACCGACCCACGATCCACAAAGACCATGAGCGCGTCTGAATGGATCGAGGCCGAGCGAGCTAGGCAAATCCGCAAGCTGCAAGCCAACATGAACCGCTAAATCAAAGGAAACCACTGTGAGCAATTCACTTCTTACTATCGACATGATTACCAGGAAAGCCCTGGAAATCCTCGAAAACAATCTCGTTCTTACCCGCAACGTGAACCGTCAATATGACGATTCGTTCGCCGTTGAGGGGGCCAAAATCGGCTCTACCTTGCGCGTCCGTTTGCCTGACCGCGCTTTGGTGACTGATGGTGCTGCGCTGCAAGTGCAGGATGACAACGAGCAATTCACTACCTTGACCGTTGCGTCCCAAAAGCATATCGGCGTGAACTTCACGACTGCTGAGCTTACGCTGCAATTGGACGACTTCGCCGACCGTGTGCTGAAGCCTCGTATCAGCCAGCTTGCCGCTAGTATCGACGCAGATGTCGCAAACGCCTATCGTGGCATTGGTAACTCTGTTGGCACCCCCGGCACTACCCCTAGCACCTCGCTGGTTCTGCTGCAAGCTCAGCAGAAGCTCAACGAAAACGCTGCTGTGATGTCGCCTCGCTACGCCACTGTGAACCCTGCGGCTAACGCTGGCTTGGTGGAAGGCATGAAAGGTCTGTTCAACCCGACCGACACCATCAGCAAGCAGTTTAAGAACGGCATGATGGGTACTGGCGTGCTTGGTTTCGATGAAATCAACATGTCGCAGTCCATTAAGCAGTTTACTACCGGCACCCGTGCAGGTACGATTACTGTCGATGGTACGTATAGCACCCAAGGCGTATCCCGCATCACGCTAAACGGCACCACCGGCCACACCCTGGCTGTGGGCGATGTGTTTACCATTGCTGGCGTGTTTGCCGTGAACCCGCAAACCCGCGAGTCCACGGGTTCGCTGCAACAGTTTGTTGTCACCCAAGCAAATACCGCTGCGGGCAACAAATTTACCGATGTGGCGATTTTCCCTGCGATCTATACCGCAAACCACGCATTGGCCACCGTCGATACGTTCCCGGCCAACCTCGCCGCAGTTACGTTCCTTGGTGCAGCCAATACGCAGTACCCGCAAAACCTGATTTACCACAAGGACGCTATCACGTTCGCCACCGCCGACCTCTTGCTGCCGCAAGGTGTCGATATGGCGGCCCGCGCTGTCCACAACGGTATCAGCTTGCGTGTCGTGCGCCAGTACGACATTAACAACGACCGACTGCCCTGCCGGATTGACGTTTTGTACGGCTACAACGTCATTCGCCCGCAAATGGCTTGCCGCCTGTGGGGCTAAACAAATAAGGGGCTTCGGCCCCTTACATCCAATTTGGTACTGAAAGGATTTCAAAATGCCTATCTCTAATGGTTCTGGTGGCTTTCAGGTTGGCGACGGCAACCTGAATTCAGCTATTCTTTTCCCGCAGGGCGACCCTACTGCACTGACCGCTGGTGCGACTGTCACCGCCGCGCAGCTTGTCAGCGGCTTGTTTACTTTCAACGGCACGGCTGGCAATATGGTTTTGCCTACCGTTGCGCTGCTGGAAGCGGAGTTGCCTTCTGTTCAAAAGCCCAATGTGGCTTTTGATTTCTACGTCATTAACATTGATGCAGCGGGTTCTGATGCCATTACGGTTGCTGTCGGTGCAGGCTGGACGCTAGTGGGTGCAGGGGCGGTTGCGGTCAACACTTCCGCGCACTTCCGCGCACGTAAAACGGGCGACGGCGCTTGGACTTGTTACCGCATTTCCTAACCGCAAAAGGGGCTACGGCCCCTTATTTTTGAAAGGAATTGGTATGCCTAATACCAAAGCGATTGGGGTGGCTTTTGCCGACCCCGAACTGGTTTCAGGAACCACTGTTACCGGCGCGGTTATTGTCGGCGGGTCTATCACAGGCACCACCATTGACGCTACCGCTCGAATTAGCTCCAACATCCCGGCAGGGTTCGCGGCAACGCAACAGGGCGCGACTGTCGCCACTACTGGCAACAGTGATGTGTTTGTAATCGCCCCCGCAAACGGAGTGCTGTCTGCTGCTCGATTCTCAGGCACGGATGCACTCACCGCAAGCGATGCGAATTTCATTACGTTCAGCATCACCAACTTGGGCCAAGCTGGTGCGGGGTCTGCTGCCATGCTGGCGGCTACGGACGCCAACACCACCAAAGCCACGGGCGGCACTGGGTTGAGCGCAAACGCCGCGAGGTCTTTGGCTTTGTCCGGCACTGCGGCTAATTTGGTCGTATCTGCGGGCGACCGTTTGCGTATCCGCGCAGCGGCTACGGGTACGCTGGCCAATACTGTTACATTCCCCGTTTACAGTTTGGTTTTCACCGTTGCCTAACTACAAGGGGGCTTCGGCCCCCATTTTCCGCTATGAGCATCATCTATCTGAAACACCCCGTACATGGCCAAAAAGTGGCCACTATGGAGCTTGAGGCTAGGCACGATGAAAGCCGAGGGTGGGTGCGGTACGACCCAAGCGAGATTGCACCGCATATAGAGGCCCCCGCGCAGGAGCCTAGCGCAGAGGCAGTGCCAAACACCATGAATCGTCGCCGCCGCAAGGACACATCGAATGCCGACTACAGCGGGTGAACAGATTAACCGTGCGCTCCGGTTGCTTGGCGTACTAGCAGAAGGCGAAACGCCGTCTGCTGCGGTATCCCAAGATGCGTTGACCGCGCTCAATCAAATGATTGACTCGTGGAGTACCGAGCGACTTGCCGTGTACGCTACGCAAGAGCAAGTATTCACTTGGCCCGCAGGCCAGCGCAGCCGAACATTAGGCCCCACTGGCGATTTTGTGGGGAATCGTCCAATTATGTTGGACGACGCTACGTATTTCCGCGACCCTGCTACAAACGTCAGCTACGGGGTTCGCATCATCAATCAACAGCAATACAACGGCATAGCTGTCAAAACCGTTACGTCCACGTACCCTCAAGTTTTGTGGGTGAACATGACGAATCCGGACGTTGAAATGTACGTTTACCCCGTGCCTATCCGGGACTTGGAATGGCATTTTGTAAGCGTAGATGAACTGTCGCAGCCCGCGCTGCTCGCCACTCAACTAACTTTCCCTCCTGGGTATTTGCGTGCGTTCACGTACAACCTAGCTATGGAATTGGCCCCTGAGTTTGGCGTAGAGCCTTCGCCGCAGGTTCAGCGAATTGCCATGACATCTAAGCGCAATCTGAAGCGCATCAACAACCCCGACGATTTAATGTCGATGCCTTATTCTTTGATTTCTACGCGGAAACGGTTTAATGTATACGCGGGGAACTATTAAGGACAAGTATGGCAAATTTTAAGGTCAGTGAACTTCCGTCAACAACATCCGTTGCCGATGACGATGTTGTGATGGTTATTCAGCAAGGGCACAACAAACGCGCAACCATCGCGCAAATGAACGCCGCAGCGGTTGCTTTAGTATCAGACACTGTAGTTAGTGGGCTTACATCCCGTGTTACAACTCTTGAGAACATCCAATATGAATACGAAGTTTTCGCAAGCATTGCAAGCGGCACAAGCGGAACCATCACCTACCCAACCGGCTCCACGCTCGTCGTGGGCGAATACGCTGGTCAAAACGCTATTGTCACCGCTCTCGACGCAAACGGACGCCCAATCGACCAAGCCGCCAGAACAGCCGCAGGAGCCGTAATCACAGCAACCCTTGGGGTTGGTGGCAGTTATACACTCTCTGGCGCTCCTAGCGCCTATCCTGTTGGTCTGGTGTATCAAGTTCGGTGCGCTGCAAAAGACGCTGGAAATGTGTCCCTAACCTCTGTCATTGATGCCACCCAAGTTGAGGGCACGATGGCGAAGCAGGATGCAAATGCTGTGGCCATCACTGGTGGCACCGCATCAGTGTCTAGTCTTACCTTGCCAAGTGGGACGGCAAATGGTGTCGTTTATTTAAACGCATCCAAGGCTGCGACAAGTGGGGCAGGATTTGTTTTTGATGGCACTAACCTCGGCATCGGCACGAGCAGTCCGGCATATAAGTTGGATGTGTCTGGCCCTGTAATTCGCTTAAACAATTCTGACGCAACGGCGGATATATTCCTTACGGACTCTGGAACGACCAACGGTTTTGTGCGACTCCGCGGCGAATCTAATGCTTTAAAGTTCATTACTGGCAACGGGGTCAGCGCAACCCTTGACGCCTCCGGCAACCTCGGCCTTGGGGTTACGCCGAGTGCTTGGGCAACATACAAGGCAATGCAGACTGGGTGGAGCGCACTTGCTGGTTATGCGGGGGCTGATACTGCTGTTTTCTCAAACGCCTTTTTTGACGGCAGCTACAAGTACATCGGCAACGGTTTTGCATCTCAGTACCGTCAAATCAATAGTACTCATCAATGGTTCACGGCCCCCTCCGGCACCGCAGGTAGCGCCATCAGCTTCACCCAAGCGATGACGCTGGATGCATCAGGGAACTTGCTGGTGGGTGGTACTGCCAATCCGTATGCTGTTGCAAACCGTGGAATTATTCAGTCCAACGGTACAAGCTCAGCAATGTTTGGCCTTGGTGTCGGCGGAGTTGCCGCAGGCTATTGGATCAGTGACGGCAGTCAGATGACGATTGGTGCGCCAGCGGGTAATCCCATTCTGTTTGACATCAACGGCGAACGCATGCGCCTAGACTCCTCCGGCAACCTCGGCATTGGGACGAGTTCACCGGGGTCGAAGCTAGATGTGGTTGGCGTGGCTCGGGCATCCACAAGATTTGTAGCTCCTGCATTCTGGGGATCAGGTACAGGAGTTACCGAGTTCATGGACTCGCTTGGTACGACAGGTATGTATGTCACTGGCGCTGGTGCGTCCCCAAGCAATTCGATTCGGTTTTTCTCTGCTGGCTCAACACTAGCCACCCTCGATTCCTCCGGCAACCTTGGCATCGGGACGGGTTCGCCAGTGCAGAAACTGCATGTCGTAGGAAACATCCGAACAACAAACTCGCTTATTGAGGATACTGGCACTGGCGTCAACTTTGGCACGATCACGGCAGGATACCTTGCGTTCTTGTCGGGGAGTGGTGCCGAGCGCATGCGTCTTAACTCATCCGGCAACCTAGGCATTGGGACAGATTCGCCAGCCTATCCGCTGGTAGTAAACGCCGCCGCTAGTTCACAGATTCAAATAAGGGCTGGTAACACGTCAGATAGTGCGCTTATTTTTGGCGACACTGACGCTCCGGCTATCGGGCGCATCGTATACGCACACGCCAATGACAGCATGACGTTTTTGGTCAATGGTTCAAACAGAGCCACTATTGACTCAGCCGGAAATCTGCTGATTACCTCAACGACGGGCGCGATGGGCTACGGCGCGGGTACAGGTGGTTCGGTTACGCAGACAACAAGCCGCACCACCGGCGTAACTCTAGACAGAGCAAACGGAAGCATTACGCTTTTCAGCGCGGCGGGTAATACATCGACGCCAACCAGTTTTACCGTGACCAATTCTCTAGTTGGGGTGAACGATGTAGTTTATGTCTCGCAGCGATCAGGAACGAATTCTTATAGATTCGACGTTACCGCCACTGCGGCGGGTAGTTTTACAATCACGTTTTTATCTATCGCAGGCACGGCTGTTGACGCTCCGGTACTGAATTTTGTAGTTATCAAAGGCCCCACCACTTAACAGGCACAGAAAATGGCAAACATCAAGATCAGCGAACTTCCAGCAGCCACTACTCCACTAAGCGGCGCTGAGCAAGTGCCCATTGTGCAAGGCGGCGTCACCAAACGCGCAGCCATCGGGGGCACAATCCCCGCCGCACAAATCCTTAACACGCCAGCAGGCACGGTGTCTTCCACCAATGTGCAGGGCGCAATTAACGAAATTGTGAGCGACTTGGCCGCGCCTTCCGGGTCGTCGCTCGTTGGCTTCGTCCAATCAGGCACTGGGGCCGCCAACCGCACGGCGCAGGACAAACTGCGGGATGTGGTGAGCGTGAAGGATTTTGGCATTGTTGCTGACGGTTCGACAAGCCAAACATCTGCACTTACGTCGCTAATGTCGGCGCTTTCGGCTTCCGGGTATAGGGGTGTAGTTAACATCCCGTATAACACTAAATTTGATGTTTCAACGGTATACGCTGCTGTTCCGTTGGGCGTCATATTGCAAGACGAATCCAGTATTAACTGGGGGCAACCGCCAAGCTACAAGAATAAGTTTCTTATTACATATTCTGGCGATAATGTTGCAGACGACACCCAAGAAATTATCGCAAGCCCACATCACCCTGCGTTGATGTTGCTAAATATGGGTACGGATTCAAGCCAGGCGGCGGCATCCAGATACGCTACAATTTTGCAGGGTGTTGGGAAGGATTACGCAGGCGATCCTTTGCTTGGCTGGATTTATCAGTTTGCCAAAGACCCAGGCGCGGCCCAGTGGCGCACATCTATGCGCCTTCAAACGCCATACAACGTGGCTATTAAAAACCCGCAGCCTTGGGTGACAGCTACGGTTTACCCCGCAAATGCATACTGCGTCAGTGATGGCGGAAAAATTTACACCACAACGGCAGGCGGCACTTCCGGCGCAACCGCGCCGACTGGGACAGGGACTTCAATTAACGACGGCGGCGTAACGTGGCAGTACGTTCAAGCAGCATTATCTATTGATGCGACTAGGTTTGATTGGTTTGAGGATGGAAAGTCTGGGCAGTACGCACCGGCCAATGGAGTTGCTAGACATACGCAAATGGCCGGTTCAAAATCTTGGTACTTGGAACTGGATGATTCCACGGGAACCATCACGGCCCGCGATGTTACCCGAGGTCTGAACATTTTTGCAGTTTCAACTGCCGCAGGTTTTGAAATTGGAACCGCGCAATCTCCTACCCGCGTATCAGTTACAGGCACTGGCCCTAATGCGCCGGTTACTGGCGCGGGGAAGGTTGAAAACGGTAGCGCCACGAACATGAGCACGATGGTTCCTCCAGCAAGCCGCACCAAAATGATTGTGAGTTTGCGTTTTGATAACAGTAATACGACTGTTGTTCACGGAACAGGAACAAACAATCTCACTTTGCGCGGCGGCGTAAATGTTACGCCTTCTGTTGGGCAATTTATGACTTTTGAATACGATTCAACATTAAGCGCCAGATGGTTTGAGGTTAGTCGTAGCTTTTAAGTATTGAGCAAAAACACCATGAAACACCCACTTGCTTCCAAAACGCTTTGGTTTAACATCCTATCGGCTGTGCTGCTAATGCTTGAGGCCCAGGTGGGTGTACTAACCCCGTTGCTGCCTCCAGCCGCCGCGCCTTGGCTATTGATTGGCTTGCCTATTGTCAACATCATTTTGCGGGTTATTACGACGCAACCGTTGGCAGTGGGTGGGCAAGCAAAGAAGTAATAGACTCTGCATGAAAACCCCCATTCTCGGCTCTAGCTATGTGGCCCGCAGCCCTAACGCTGCGGATAGCCGCATGGTCAACTTATATCCAGAGATTTTGCTAGACGGTGGCAAAGACGCGGCGTTTTTGCAGCGATGCCCGGGTTTGCGTTTGCTTGCCAACTTAGGCACCGGCCCGATTCGGGGGCTGTGGGTTTTGCAGTCTGACCCCTCTTCAGCTTTGGTGGTGTCAGGGAGCACGCTCTACCGGCTAAACCGAAATTGGAGCGCCAAAACAGTCGGCTATATTGGCGGGGCGGGGCCGGTAAGCATGGCGGATAACGGGCGGCAAGTGTTCATCGCTGCTGGCGCTTATGGGTACATTTTTAATACTGTGTCCAACACAGTGACGCAGATAACCAGCGAAAACTTCCAGGGCGCGGGCAATGTGGCGTACATAGACGGCTACTTTGTCTTTAACCAGCCAGGAACCCAAATTTTTCGCATTACAGGCCTACTCGAAGGCAGCACTGTCGATGGTTTCGACATTGGCAGCGCGGAAGGATCATCGGATGTTTTGGTTGGGCTGATCGCAGACCATCGCGAGCTATGGCTGTTTGGCACCAATAGCGTCGAAGTCTGGTATAACTCCGGGGCGCTTGATTTCCCTTTCCAGCGCGTGCAAGGCGCGTTTAATGAGCTTGGTTGCGCGGCAGCTAACAGCATCGCTAAGCTAGATAACAGCGTCTTTTGGCTTGGGGCAGACGCACGCGGGCGCGGCATGGTGTACCGTGCTAATGGGTATCAAGGGCAGCGCATCAGCACTCACGCGGTCGAGTGGCAAATTCAACAATACGCCAATCTTTCAGATGCTATCGCGTTCACGTACCAGCAAGACGGGCATAGTTTTTATGTGCTGACGTTCCCAAGCGCGAACGCAACCTGGGTGTATGACGTATCAACGAATGCGTGGCATGAGCGGGCAAGCTGGCGCAACGGTGAGTTCGCAAGGCATCGCGCTAATTGCCAAATGTCCTACAACGGTGAAATCGTGGTGGGCGACTATGAAAACGGCAACATTTACGCGCTTGACTTGGATGCGTATTCAGACCACGACCAGCCGCAACGGTGGTTAAGGTCTTGGCGGGCCTTGCCCACTGGTCAAAACGACCTTAAACGCACCGCGCACCACAGCTTACAGCTTGACTGCGAATCCGGCGTGGGGTTGAGCGGCGATGATTTCACGGACTTTTACGGATTGTTGCTGACCGAAAACAACGACACTTTGACCACAGAAAACGGTGTGGCTTTCCAAGTAACGACAGCAGTGGCGCAAGGGGCCAACCCCCGCGTTATGTTGCGTTGGTCCGATGATGGCGGGCATACGTGGTCTAACGAGCACTGGGCCGAAATGGGCCGAGTAGGCCAATATGGGCGGCGGGTTTTTTGGCGGCGCTTAGGCATGACGTTAAAACTGCGCGACCGCGTGTATGAAATCAGCGGTACTGACCCCGTAAAAATCGCCGTTTTGGGTGCTGAACTTAGCATCAGCCCTACAGGCGCGTAGCCCCATGAGCCTTCCAAGCGCGACACCGACGCCTATCACGCCCCCGCGTGTGCCGGTTATCGACCTAGAAACGGGTTTGATTGACCGTTCTTGGTATATGTTCCTTTTGAGCTTGTTCAAAGAAGCGGAAAAAGTAGACGGTATGCTCAAAGGGCCGCCAGTTTCCGACTTGGCGGGCGAAATTGCAAACGCGGCGCAAAATGCACAACTAGCCGCGCAAAACCCCGGCGCGGAGGCCGATGTCGCAGAACTACAGAAAACCGCGCAAGGGCTAGAAGTAAAAACTTGCTGCTTGCGGGAAGAAGTGGCAGTACTGCAAAACGCAGTACAATCGCTTGCAGTCGGCCCTGCCAATACCCCGCACATATCCCCTGCGCGATACGGGGCGTTCAACAGCACCACAACACAACGTGCGGCGCTCCCCGACACCGCGTATGCCGTGACTTACGACACTGAAGAGCTATCTCTTGGCGTGTCTATCCCTACGTCCACACGGTCAAAGGTTTACGTAGACCGTGAAGGGGTGTACAACATTCAAATTAGCTTGCAGTTTGATAACACCCATAGCGGCGACCACACCGTTCATGTGTGGCTAAAGGTAAACAATAGCGATGTTGCCAACACCACACGCCGCCTTGTGTTAAAAGGCAACGATGACGATAAAGTGGCGGCTTGGAACTACCTGTATCAGTTTAAGGCAGATGATTATTTTGAGATCATGTGGGCTACTAACGATGTTCGGGTAGAGCTAACCGCTACGCCTAGCGTGTCGCTACATCCCACAGTGCCATCGGCAATTTTGACCGTCACCAACAACATAGACCCCCATTGATTCGAGGTACACATGGCTGTCATTTCACCAACACCTAAGCTTCAGTTTTTTGACGCTAACGGCAACCCGCTTGTGGGCGGCAAACTCTACAGTTTTGAAGCAGGGACCACTACGCCAATCGTCACTTACACAGACGCCAGCGGCAACACCCCAAACACCAACCCTGTCATTCTCGATAGTCGAGGTGAAGCCTCGGTATGGCTCGGCTCCGCGCTGTATAAGCTGCGCTTGACTACGGCCACTGACGTAGATGTGTGGACAGTGGACAATGTTGGCGGCGCGGTTACGCTGCAACAGCTGGCAACTTCAGGCGGGTCTGCGCTTGTGGGTTTCTTACCTGCAGGGCCAGGGGCGGATGTCCGGACAGTAGAGAGCAAACTGCGCGACTTTGTATCGGTAAAGGATTTCGGCGCAACTGGCCTTCCTGGCGACGACGCTACGCTTGCCATAAATGAAGCGCAGGCGTATTTGGCCACAGTCGGCGGCGGCACTTTGTATTTCCCTGTTGGAGAGTACCGAGTCACGGCACCTATCGTTATGACGCGGAACGTCACCTATCGGGGGCCGGGGAAAGCCGCGTTGCAAGGTGCCAACAACAAGTCAAAAATTTTCAGCACCAACAGCGATATTTTCCGTAATTCTTCGGAAGCGCTCACTGAAATATGCTTCCGTGACCTAGAAATCGAATCTCAGCCGGGCGGTGGCCATGTGTTCAATTGGTCTGGCTCAGGCATTGTCGCCAAAATCGAGGTGGACGGGTGCGCCCTGTTGCAGCGCAACGCTTCAAAATGTGTTTTGTACGGCGTAGGCCCTTCTGAGTACATTGGTTCTTTGTGGTTCCATGACTTTGAGTTTGCGTATGAACCGGCAAACACCAATCCGGCCATCAACATTGCTTGCACGACCGTCAATTCCGTAGTGATTGACAAATTCTGGTCAACCTGTATGCAGCAAAACTCTACAGGTAAACCAGCTATCCACATCGAGAGCACAAACCCTGGCGGCGCAGCGTTCAACATCACTGTGCGCGATGGTGTGTTTGAGTTCCCAGCATCAGGCAGTATTCGATTGTTGAGCGTGACTCATGCAATTATCGACAATTGCATGGCTTACGACGTTTCTATCCCTACCGGGTACTATCAATTCAGCGTTGATAAAGGGGCTGGGCCTCCATCCACTCAGGTAATCATTCGCAACTGCCGGTCAACCCCTGGAAATGCCACTTGGCCAGACCTTTTCCTGAATACGAATGTGTCTGGTCAAGGTCAATTCCTGATTGAAAGCAGTAAGTTTGCACACACTAACGGCGGCGCAAACATGGCCCCACCTACCACCAAGGTTGTTAATTCAGACCTTGGGGCGGTGGTTAATCTTGCCTATACGGCTGACAATACAAACGCATTCGAGCAAATCGCGTTCAAAAGTACCGACCCGGTATCCGCTAAGGTGGCATTCTGGAATGGCTTTGTTGGCAACCAAAACGGCGTTTTTAACATCGACATCGACGGTGTGACGCGCGGGCGAATGCTCAAAAATGGCAATTTCTATTGGGGCGGCACTTCGAGCCTGACGGATAACTTTTTCATTCTTCCAGAATTCGGCACGATTGGCTCAGGCAGACACATCTACCCCGGCGTTCCGGGAGGCGGCCAGCAACAAGTTACCGGATTCTTGGCCGGTACAGGTGCGCCGTTAAATTCGGGCACCGGCCCGAATGCTGGCGGAAACAATGGGGATTTCTATTTCCGCAGCGATGGCGGCCCCATGACAACCATTTATCAAAAACGCGCTGGCGTATGGGTGGGCATCGTATGATCGCCAAGGATAAAGTTTTGCATATCGTGATGGGTGTCGCCGCTGTAGTGGTTACACTTGCGGCGGTATCATTGGCGCACTGGCGTTTGGGCGCTGCGCTGGCCTTCGTAGCCACCATGTTTGGCATCTTCTATGAAGCGCAGCAGTGGTATCGGCGCGAGGGGGTGGTGGATGTGTGGGACGCGGTAGCGACCGCAGCCCCAGGGTGGGCGGCTTGGGCCTTGTTGGAGGTGTTCAAATGAGCGTGTATGTCAAAGTTTTGATTCCAGCTAAGTCTGTGGAAGCTATCGACACCATTCAGTACACAGCCCCCACAGGCGTCCACGCCATCATTGATAAATTCACTTGCACGAACTACGACACTGTTGCTAGGTCAATCATCGTTAATCTGGTGACGGTAGGGGGCACCGCCACCAATACCAACAAAATTGTGTCGTCGCGCACGTTGCAGCCAAACGAAACGTACACTTTTCCTGAATTGGTGGGGTCTGCAATCGCGCCGGGGGGCTTTATCTCCACCCTGGCCAGCCAAGCTGCGGCCCTCAACATTCGCGCATCTGGCCGTGAGATTACGCAATGAGCTTAACTGTCACCTACGGCGAAGGGTTCGACATTGCGCTGCCAAACGTACTGAGGCAAAAAATCGACGTTTTGCAGCAGCAACTTTCGGAACTGCCACAATACGAGCCTGAGACAAAACACTATTTTCACGGCGGAATGTACTGCCGCCAAGTGTTTCGCCCTGCGGGCGTTTTGGTTGTTGGGGCGGTACACAAAAAAGAACATTTCTATTTCATCGCGTCAGGTACGGTGGCGATTACGGACGGAAGCGGCCACGTAGAGGAAGTAACGGGGCCGCATTTGTTTCTCAGCAAACCGGGCGCAAAACGCGCTGTGTACGCATTGACGGATGCGGTTTGCATGACGTTCCACGCAACCGACGCGCAAACACCTGAAGCTGCCGAAACAGAATTGATAGAGCGAGACCCTAAATCCATGTACGATGCAGGGAACAAAATCAAACATACCCAGATCGAGGCGTAATTATGACTTGGTGGAGTGTTGGGGTAGCGGTAGGCTCTGCGGTTTTAAACGCAAGCGCATCGCGTAGAGCGGCGAAAACTCAGTCTGACGCAGCTAAAAGCGCAGAGGCCCTACAGCGTGAAATGTTCCAAAAACAATTGGAACTTAACGAGCCCTGGCGTTTGGCCGGGGCTAATGCGCTGGCTAAAATAGGTACTGGGTTTACTGGGCAAGTGGACTTGACCCAAGACCCCGGGTATGCGTTTCGTTTGTCCGAAGGTATGAAAGCACTAGAGCGATCAGCCGCAGCTAGGGGCGGCTTGCTGTCAGGCGGCACTATGCGGGCCGCACAACGGTTTGGGCAAGACTTGGCATCCCAAGAGTACCAGAACGCCTACAACCGCGCTTTGACGCAATACAACACTACCGCCGCGCTTGCCGGAATCGGGCAAACCGCATCTAATCAGATGGCGGGTTACGCGGGGCAGATGGGGGCTAACGTAGGTAATCTGATGTTGCAAGGCGCGAATGCGCGGGCGTCAGGCTATATCGGCACGGCGAACGCTATTTCGCAAGGTTTGGGCTCTCTTGGAAACTACATGGGCGGGCAGAATTATTTGAAAATGCTGCAAGCTGGTCAGGCTGACGCGCAGTACCCCGCTCGGCACGCGGCTTGGAGGTAATTGGCAATGGCGCTTGATCCTTCTATCGCTATGGGGTTTCGAGGGGCTCAAATTGAAAACCCGCTAGAGCAATACAAACGCGCTATGCAAGCGCAGGCAGCGCAGCAGCAGAACGCGCTGATGCAAATGCAAATCGCCCAAGAAGAACAAGCGCGGCAAGAACAAAACGCTTTGCGCGGCTTGTACCGTGAAGCCGTAACCCCGCAGGGGACCGTAGACTACAACAAATTGACCGCCGCAGCGGCTAGGCGGGGGCTAGGCTACCTTACGCCCCAGTTTGAAGAGGCGCGGGCGGCGCAAGACACCCGACAAATGGCCAGCGAAAAATCGCGGCTTAACATTATCCGCAGCAAAGCCGAAGATGCGCGGGACTATTTGGCGCAAATCGACCCTGCCGCGCCTGACGCCGCAGAACGAATTATGGCCTTGCATGAAGCGACTCATGCAGACCCGGACATGAATTCGTATTTGGTTAAAAATTTTGGTGCAACGGCTGAACGTGGCCGCGCTGAAATTGCCCGCATAGCGCAAGGCGGCCCGCAAGCAATCGCGCAATACTTGGAACGTGCGACGACTGGCGCGGCGACTGTGGCGGAACATCTAAGGCAACAAGAACTTGATAAGCCAATTCTGATGACCCCAGGGCAGGTGTTGGTTTCGCCAGAGGGGAAGCGAATTTACACCGCCCCGCCATCGCCTAAAGCTGCACCCGCGCAGCGCCAGCCAGCAGCAGCACCAGCAGCAGCAGCGCCAGCGGCAGCACCCGCAAGGGTGCCTGTAGGCACCCCCGCGCAACAAGCCAAAGCGCAAGCGCAATCTGAAGCGAAAATCATGCTGTCGCAAGAACTTGGGACGGTACTGGGGTACTACGAAAACTTGAACGATATGAGGGCTATGCCTAGCCCTTCCCGCACCGCGCCTGAAAACATATTGGCGTCAGTTCGCTCGTCTGAAATGGGCCAAGGATTTGAAAGAACAGTCGCAACGAAAGCGCAGACGCTAAGAGACAACATTGCAAATTCGCGCCAAAGATTGTTGAGTCACATCAAAAACGCTACGGGCGCGTCTGCCCAACAAATGAACTCTAACGTCGAATTGCAAACTTGGTTGAATGCGCTTACCAACCCACGGCAATCAATAGAAACTGTGCGGGAGACACTTGGGCAGTTGGACAGTGTTATTGCAGGGGTTGAAAGGCAAGTCGAAAAAGACCGACAAAAAACCGATAAAAAACCTTCCGAGCCGTCAGGCGGGGTGCCAACGGGGGTTGATCCGGCGCTTTGGAATGTCATGACACCAGAGGAACGGGCGCTATGGAAGAAATGACGCTTGAGCAGAAAAAAGCACTTGCGTTAGCCCGCGCTCGTTTGCGAGCGCAGGAAGCAACAGTCGCCCCCGCAGAAGCCCTCACAAAAGCCCCTGCCCCAGCACCTTCGCTAATCGAAAAGAACGCGCAAATGGCGCGGGATATTTACGGTGGCTTGCTTAGGGGTGTTGGGTCAATGGGCGCGACCATTGCAGAATTGGCCCGCACACAGCTACCAGGGCCGACAGGCGTACTGCAAGCGTTGCCGCAGCTTGTATCGGGCCGCGTAACCGCACAGCCCGCCGAAACCTTTTTGCCCCGCGTAAAAGAACGCGGGCAGGCCATGACTGCCGCGCTGCAAACACTGGGGGCTGACCCCGAAAGTTTGGCTTTCAAAGGCGGCCAAATTGGCGGGGAAGTTCTCAGCACTATAGGGACGCCCGCCGCGCTCGCCACAACCGCAAAAGCTGCGGGCGCTGCGCCGTCTGTAGTGCGGGCGCTTGAGTTCGGCGGCTTGGCCCCGACCGGCGTAAAAACAGCCCTTAAAGGCGCGGCACTGCGCCTGGGTGGCGGGGCGGCTGGCGGTGCCGCCAGTACGGCGCTAATCAGTCCAGAAGATGCCGGAATGGGGGCGGCTATAGGCGCAGCAGTGCCCGCAGTAGTGGCACCAGTGCGCGGCGCAGTGTCTGGTGTGTATCGAGGTTTGATCGAGCCGTATGTGCAGCCAAGCCTTGTTGCACAACGGGCACTGTTGGGAGCAACCGACGACCCGCAAGCCCTGGTAAACGCTTTGCGAGCCACAAAGGGTATGGAAACCACGCCGGGTTTCACCCCCACGATGACTGAACGCTTAGTGGAGGGCGGCGCGGCCACGCCCACGCTTGCGGCGATGGAAGCCCGCCTTGCTGCCGCATCCCCCAAGGCCAACCGTCAGATTTACGCTGCGGCGCAGAAGCGCGTAAGCGCGTTGCAAGACCAATTGGCGCGGGTAGAGCAGCAGCTACAAACCCGCGTAAACGCTTTGCGGCCAGAAGCCCAGACCGAACTCCGCGCCGTGCGTGACCAACTTATGCAAGGGCTGGCGCAAGCTCGAAACGAGGTGCAAACCGCGCAAACCGCGTTGGCTAAATCTTTGCCTGATGTGTCGCAGCTTGAGATCGGCGGCGTGCTGGCCGGGGCGGCTGAAACGGAACTGAACGCAGCCAAAACGCGAGTTACTGCCGCGTATACACAAGCTATGCAACTGGCGGGTGATACGCCCGCCATCCCCTTTGAATCGGTGGTGGCGCGTGCTGGCATCATTCGAGATCAGCCTATTACGCAACTCAAGGGCCTTGCGCCGGAAACGGCGAAAGTGCTCGAACTGTACGGCGCAAAAGCAGCCCCCGAGGAAGCAGTAGGCAAGGGGTTGGTAACGAGCAAGATGAAACAGCCCGCGCCGCCTGAGCTGCCGCCTGTCGTGAACTTGGAACAGGCATCTGCACTCGGCAAGGCGTTGAACATCGACTACGCCGCGCTGAAGGGATCAACGGATTCCGCAGCCAACATTGCGCGGGGCAACATCAACAAGATGCGCGGTGCGCTAAACGAAGCAATCGCCAACAGCGGGCTGAGCCGTGAGGCAAAAGACGCCTACGCCGCAGCCCAACGGGCGCACGCGACCGAGGTAGCAGATCGGTTCTACACAGGCACGGCCAGCAAGCTATTCCGCGAAGGCGCAAGCAACGTGGCGCTATTGGGCGACGAGAACATTGCCCGGACCATCTTGCAAACCGAAACTGGCGCGAGGGACTTGCTAACCGCTTTGGGGGATAGCCCTGCTGCGCGACAAACTGCACAACAAGGCATTGAGGACTTGTTTAGGCGCGAAGTGGTTGACGCTTCGACCAAAACTGTAAAGCCCGAAGCCGCTGCCGCGTTTTTGCAGAAGTACGGGCGACAGATTGACGCAGTGGGTGGCGGGCTACGCCAGCGGCTTACCCAGGTGCAGCAAGAAGCCACCAAACTCGGCAAAGGTTTCGAGAGACTTGCCTCGTTGTCCAGCGAATTCGGCAAAAAATCGGCCCGCGAAGTGGTGGATTACGCGCTTCAGCACCCATCCAATATGAGCCAAGTGCAGACGCGGATCGGCAAAGACGCGCAAAGCGCGTTGGCTCGTGAAGTGGCCGACCGCGCTATGGCCCCGCTGAAAGCTGGGGATGCTGACGCGGCTGTGAAGTTCCTCACTGAGAACGCGGCCACAGCCCGTCAGGCGCTTGGCCGTGCGGCATACAACGATTTACTGGAACAAGCGCAGTTTGGGCAGGAAGTCGGTAAGCAGCTTAAAAACGTCGCCGCGTTCAGCGACAAAGCCAAAGTAATTCAGCGCGTCAAAGTAGATACGCAGGGGTTTACGCCTGAGCAACTAACAAACCTGTCTTTGGTTGCCAAAGATGTAAAAAGGGCGCAGCAAGCCGCCGCGCTGGCGCAAGCCGGTAAAAAAGTAGCCGCGCCGGATGTGGCAGAACTGGCCACTGAAGCCGCAGAAACCCAAGCAATATCTGCACGCAAGTTTCCCCAGCTATTGAGCCGTGCGGCTACCGTTGCCCGCAGCACCTGGGTTAATCTGGAGCAACGCATTAACCGTCGCTCGGCAGTTGAATTGGTTACGCTAATGCACATCAACCCCGACGCAGCAATAGAGGCGCTGGAACAAGCTATTGCACGCGCAAAAACTGCCGGAGTACCCGGAAAAACATTGCAAACTGCGGCGCAAGCGGCGAGAATTTCGGGGGCAAAGTTAGATGAACAAACGCAAAAACCGCAGAATGCTCTAGCCCCTCAACCCGCTAATGCTCTTGCTAGATAACCCATGCCAATCGAAACCGTAGCCACTGAACACATTGTCGCCGGGGGTGTCGGCGCATTTGCGGGAGTTTTGCTACTATGGAGCAAAATCCGACGTAGCATGGCCCACGACGCCGCCGACGCTTCCGCGCACAAATCCATGCAGATTGCTATGGAAGGTTTGCGTGCCGAAAATGCACGACTGCACGACGAGGTTGGTCGGTTGAGGTCTGAAATAGATAGACTCAGGGAAACGGTTACAACACTCACAGCGAAAATTGCAGATATGAGCACTGCTATCAGCCGGAAAGCCGTTGTTGATCAACTGGCAAGAGAAGGCAAACTCGATAGGCGGAAAAATAACCGGAACGAAGTAACTACGCCGTTCCCTCAAATTGATGGCCTTCCAGGATGACCGCGTTTAACTTTGGCGAGCGGTCGCTGCGTAATTTACGCGGCGTGCATCCTGACCTCGTTGCAGTTGCGCGTAAAGCGTTGGAATTGTCATCTGTTGATTTTGTCGTAACTGAGGGCTTGCGTACCAAAGAACGGCAAGCGGAACTCATGGCCGCCGGGGCAAGCAAGACCATGAACAGCCGGCACATTACCGGCCATGCAATTGACGTTGCTGCGGTAGTGGCTGGCGGCGTGAGGTGGGATTGGCCGCTATACGCACGCATCGCAATAGCCATGAAGCAAGCAGCCAAAGAATTAAGCGTGCCGATTGTGTGGGGCGGTGATTGGGTTTCATTCAAAGATGGCCCACACTTCGAGCTAGACCGCAGGAGATACCCATAATGGAGCCTCTAACCGTACTTGCAGCCTTCGGCCCACTGGTCGTAGACCTGGGCAAATCGCTCATTGGTCGCTTCGTTCAGAAAGACGACTACAAGCCAGTCAATGTGGACGAATACGTCAGGATGAAGCAGCTTGATCTTGACCTGTTCAGGACTATGAATGATGCTGGCGGCACCAACACCTCTTATCCCTGGGTTGAGGCGGTTGTACGGCTCATGCGCCCAGCCGTGGCCCTGGTGGTGCTTGGCACCTGGGCCACACTCAAGATGCAGGGGCAATCCAGCGTAGAGGTGGACAACTTCGCCGCTGCGGTTGGCTTTTACCTGTTCGGTGATCGGACGTTGTTTCACGCCCGCAAACGCTAGAGCACGAAAAACATCAGCGTGTAACCGATCAAGCATGCAACACATGCGACGCCCAATATCCAGGACGGGATGAGCGGCTCATCTTGAGCATCTGCGCCGATTTCTGTGCAGCATTCAGCTGGTCGATGTGGGCAATGGCTGGCCCTATGGCCAGTTTGCATACAGTATGTGCAAAGCTTCTTTTCCATTTCATGCTCCTATGAATGGCGACAGGCCCAAGCGCAACCAAGGGCTATTGTATGGGAGAGACATTCGCATACTCACCGAGCATTCGGCCTGTCTTTGTCCATGCTTTACCTAGTAGCCGTGTGCATTATGTGGCGTTCAACGCCTGCTAATGTGCGTTAGGCCCCAATACCGTGAGCACGCTCCACGGCGCGAATCAGCGTCACGTCGTCGCCATTCATCTCGCCATGCTCAAAGTGCTGCGCCACCAATGCCCGGCATTGCGCCAGCGTCAGCGGCTTGCGCACGGCTGAGACAATGGCGTCTGCCACCATTGGCGCGGCATCCTCGGACGCAATCACACGCGCTGTCTCGTCCTTGGTCACGGCAACAAGTGCCTCCACCATGCCAGAGCCCCAACGTGTCATGCGCGGGCACTCAACCCAGGGGCCTAACCCCTCGCTCAACCGGACCAATGCCGGCGTGTTGCTTTGTTCCATCTTCATGCTCCTGTAGCGCCGTCATTGGCGCGGTTAGCTCAAGCGTTAGGCATTGGCAATTCAACGGCACACGCGCACCAGCGCTTCGGGGTTGTTGCGACAAGCCTGCAAGTAGCGAGCGCACCACGGCACAAAGTCCTTCCATTTGCCCCACCCGTTAGGCGCATTCAGCTTCTCAAACCGAGCAGGATCTGCCACCAACAGCGCCAGCCCAGCCGCCAGCGGTTCCACGATCTGCTTTGCATGCGTGATGCCGTTCTCGTCGGGACGCCACAGGCAAGCATAGATTCCTGCCTCGTCCGCCATCTTGCCTAAGTTGTGCGTAATGTTGTCCGAGTAAACCTCGACTCCATCAGCATCTGTCAGCAAAACATCCAAGCTCATTTTGGTAGTTCCTTTGCTATCAAACAGGCAATGCCTAACCATTCGCTCAACCGGACGCCTTACGGCGCCGGTTAGCTCAAGCGTTAGGCGGCATCTCATACGCCTCTCGCATTTCCGTAGTCCATGTGTATCCAGCATTGACAATCGCTAAGCCAAGGGCATCCAATTTTTCCTGATAGGCGGCTTGCGTTTGGCGCACCGTCTCAGCCCATGTTGCATCAGCCCATTTCATTGCGTCATCGCGCCCACATTGATACGCCTTGCACTCCCCCATCGCGTACCGCTGAGCGCATGGCTTCGGCGGGTTGTCGTCAGGGTGGCAAGTGCATTTACGTTGTGTCTTTGTCATCATGGTTTCCTTTCAAAACGCCGCCTAACCATTCGTTCAACGGGACGCTCGTTCGGCATGTGTTCCTTCTCCTGCTTGGGCGCTCGCGCCCGTTAACTCAAAGGCGTTGTGGGGCTTCAGGCTTTCATGGCCGCATCAATCGCAGCGTCAAGGTCTTCCCTTGTTGGTTTACCTGTTGCCGCGTCTGCCGGGAGCCATCCAAACTCAATCCCAACAACCTTTTTGTGCGACTGCCCTATATAGGTGAAGTCGCCCCAAATAAATCTTGTTTGACGCAGCCAGCGGTAACGCTCTGCGTCACGGCGCAGTGCTTCAACCTCGTCTGACATGGCTTGAAGCGCATGACGAACGGGCTCGCTTGTGCCCTTCATGTCCATCAGTTCTTGCAGTGTGTATTTCATTCATTGCCCCCTTGCTAGGATGGCAGAACTCACATCGTTTTCAGGCATTTTTAGAATCCATGCAGCCAACTTCGCGCATTCCTCACGCTCTTTTCCAGCGACAAGGGCGGCGAAGCGTATATCCCGAAGCTCACGCTCGTAATGGAGATCGTCCGTTTGGCCCTTCGCGTAGCTGTCTGCCTCCCGCGCCATGCTGATGATTTCATCGCGTGTCATTTCAATCTCCAATCCAAATCTGTCTAATTCCCCGCCATACATTATTTGCATATTCATAGCTTGATTCAAATTCTCGCTCTATGCTACGGCGAATCTCAGTCTGAGCACTATCGCTCAGAATGTACCAATTGGCCCCAAGCCAATCTACACATTGAGCCTCAAGCCAAGCATCACGGCTCAAAAGCGCATACTTCACAGCCGCAACAATAAGAATTGAATTCATTTCCTACGTCTCCAAAGTGTTACCCGGTAACACTCATTACACATGAATTGATCGGCTGAAATTTCCACACCGAATTCAGGCCGTTTTGTTTCGTTGCACTTGTAACACTGCATCAACCTTCTAGCCTTCGTTGCTTGCATGGCCGGTGGTTTCTTTGGTGCTCCATGCGTTAGCCAATTGCTCACTTCGTTTCCTTTTTTGGGGTAGGTTTTTCTGCCATTGCTCTACGGTCAAAAATCTATGTCCGTTTGTGCATTCTCTTCGGCGGGTGTTGCCCCGCGATTCATACACTCTGGTATCCGCCCCGCACACGGGGCACTCTATACGCGCCATCAGGTGTGAATCCCAATCTGCCGGTCTGTTAGGCCGAGGTGAAACACAAAATTGGCTTTGAGCGTTGCCCGCTTCCCGGCTAGGTATCGCTTCTTGTTGCCGGCAATGTCTGACTTGGGCTTTTGCTTGCAAGGCTTATCGCCTATGGCATAGACCGCACGCGGATATCTCCTGCCGCCCTCATGCGTGTGCTGCCACGACTTGATGTAGATACGCTTCACGCCCGATTTATCGCGCCGTCTCATGCGAGTGAGCACGGCACTGACTTGCGCTCTACCGACACCTAGTTCATTCTCGATCTGGCTTCGGGTCATCGGCCCTTGCTGACTCAGGACAATCTCGATGGCCAGGACGGTCGCCCCATACCCTCGCCGCGTCACTGCCACACCACCGCAGCTATGCAACCAATCACGGCGACAATGATCGCGGCCTTTAGCCACACCATTGCTTCCTCAAATTCGCCGCTTCCATCCAATTCAAATAATTCGTATTGCTTGGGTTTCTTTTTGCTCATAGTGCTTTAGCCTCTTTGATGATTTCAATTCGTTCTCTCGCTGCCCGCAACGCGGTGTACCTCTGATGCAACCGCTCAAGAATCGAGAGCCGCTTTTTTCCCGCCATTTCTTGATGCAATAGCTCCAACACCTTAGCTTCGGGCATCAGAGGTATGTCTTTGTTCAGCTTTCGCCAACTCATGTCCAATTTTGTTCTCCAAATCTTGAATCTGTCTCCCGACGCGCAGCATCCCGCGCTCGGCCCTGTTGTAGGCTTTGGCCCACTGGCGCTCTTCAATCTTGGCCGCCTTGAGTTTTACCTGCAGTACTTTAATTGTGTGCGTCACTTTAACGCCTCCATAGCTACGTCACTAATAGCGCGTTTACTACGCAACGCGCCCCATATTTGCTCGTCCACCGTGTCGCGCCCCATCAAAGCGTAGACCCAAACGTCGCGGGTTTGGCCTGAGCGATGCAATCGCCCAATGGTTTGCTCCCACAACTCAAGACTCCACGGCAAGGACAAAAAAACCATGTGATTCCCGCCGTGCTGGAGGTTAAGCCCGTGACCTGCGGATTTCGGGTGCACGGCCAGAAGTGGAACGTCGCCAGCGTTCCATCTTTGCACGGCGTCTGCATCGTCCAGCGTGGTAAGGTTTCTGTATCTCCGTTTGAGTTCATCTAGTTCTTCCTTGAATTGGTACACAAGAATCGTGTTGGCGTGTTGGTTTTCGTCCAGCAAATCCTGCAACGCATCGAACTTGTGGCGGCTGAACCAGACAGGCGCAGGGGTGTAAACAAACCCGGATGCCATTTGTTGCAGCTTCTGAGTCACCACTGCCGCGTTTTGAGCTACCGCTTGGGCGTCAGGAAACTGGGCAACAAAGTCCTTTTTCATCCCCTCGTAAGGCCCTCGATCATCCAAATCAACGCGCACCTCGACAACATGACAGGGTGGCAGATTGTCCTTGTACTGCCCGGGCTCTAGTACATACGTGGCGGGCTTGATGCGCTCCATGACCTGCGCCAGCGCCCCCGGCCTGGGTGTCCATTCGTCGTGGCCGCTGTAGCTGGCGCAAGTGAAATACTGTTGCAGAAACGCCCCTTTGCTGCGCCCCAACAAACTTTGGTCGATGATCTTGCATTGCCCAAATACATCTTCCAGACCGTTACTGGTGAACGAGCCGGTCAGACCCCAGCGCACTGAGCAATCAAGAACTTTTGCCAGAGCCTTGAACCGTGCGCCGCTGGGGTTTTTCAGCTTGGTTAGTTCGTCAAACACCACCCCGTCGAAGTCCAATTTCTGCGCCGCCAGCCATTGCAGGTTGTCGTAGTTGATGACAATTACTTGCGCTGCGCTGGCCAGCGCCGCCGCCCGCTTGGCGGGCGAACCCATAGCAAGCGCCAAGGTCAGGTCAGGTGCCCACTTCGGCGCTTCTACGGGCCACACATCCGTACACACACGCTTCGGCGCGACCACAAGCCAGCGCCGCACTAACCCGCCGCGCAACATGTCGCGCATGGCCGTGAGCGTGATGGCGGTCTTACCCGCTCCGACTGGCGCAAGTACCATGGCGCGGTCGTGCCCGAACAGGAAGTCGGCCGCGTCGTCCTGATAGGGCCTCAAGGCGAGCATTTGCGCGACTCCAATTCAATCAGCAGGTCAATGTAGTGCTTCGCCTTAGCGAGGTCAGCAAGGCCGCCCTTGTCGCGCCAGCGGCACAAGTACTTGATGGCATTGGCCTCGCAGAACGGAATGCCGTTGGCGTAGATGAACTCAATCGGCTGGATTGGCAGGTTCTTGTAGTGACTGCCGCCTTCCTGGCGATCCAGCGCACTTAAAGTTGGTTTTGTATCCATTCGTTTACTTGCTCTTTTGACCACAGACATACATACTGCTGCCCCATCCGTTGCATTTCAGCAGCGAACACTTGCTGCAGCGGCGATAGCCGCCCGCCCTCTGCTTTCAGTTCGACAAACCACACTCGGCCCCCAGGTAAGCAAACGATGCGATCCGCGACGCCGCGCTGCGCGGGGCTGGTGAACTTGTAGGCCACACCGCCGATTTCACGGATGCGTTTGACCAGATGGGCTTCTATGTGTTTTTCAAGCATGGTGCAATCATAGCCCGTCAAAAAGTTCTTGACAAGTCTTTTTTGAGTGATAGCATGAAGCCTCGTTCAATCAATTGGAGTGCACATGAAATTAGAGTTCAGCCGCGAAGAAATTTTGGCGCTTATCCTGGCCCACGCGAACAGGATTTGCCCTCTTGGGCAGTTCAACACGGTGGCCGAGTTGTACGGCTATGTCAGCAACGTGGTGGTGTCTAAGGAAACCTCGGGGGGCAGCGATGAAGCACAGTAAAGTGGTAGGGGGCAGCACCGCTAAGCGGGTGATGAACTGCCCCGGGTCTGTGGCGTTAGTGGCGCAGATGCCGCCGCAACCGGAGAGCAAATACGCCGCAGAGGGAACGCTTTTGCATTCGTGCATTGAGGCCGCGTTGGGCGACGAAGATTTGGGCGATGTGATCGCGCTGAACCGGCTCAGCGACGAGCAAGCCGCTAAGCTTCAGTATTGCGTTGACGCTCTGGACACCATAGACCCCGATCAAGAAATGGTGTTCCGCCAGGAGGCCCGCGTAGGTTTTGAGGGGGTGAAAGGGCTCGAAGGTGTTTTTGGATCTGTGGACTTGATCGGCAAACTAGGCGCACGAACAATCGTTCTAGACTGGAAGTTTGGCGACGGCGTAATGGTCGATGCAGAAGAAAACGCGCAAGCTCTGTTCTACGCTGCCGCTGCGATGCACACTGCGGAAACCGCGTGGGCGTTTCTGGATACCAATGAAATCGAAGTGGTTATTGTCCAACCTCCACAAACACGGCGCTGGGTGACAACCAAAGCCCGCGTGCTGCAATTCATGGCCGACCTGAAAGCCGCAGTCCACGCGGCAAAACAGCCCGACGCGAAGTTAGCGGTTGGGGATTGGTGTAGGTGGTGCGCTGCAAAGCCTGTATGCCCGCAGATGACGGGCGAGATTGATCGTGCGGTGCATGTCTCGCTGGAACTACTGTCAGCGGAGCGCCTTGGCGCTGCACTGGCCTTGGCCGAGCGGCTAGAGTCCTTTATCGCAGATGCGCGAGCACTAGCGCACGCGAGGCTCGAAAAAGATATGCCTGTCCCGGGGTACAAACTGGTGGCTAAGCGGGCGACACGGCAGTGGATTGACGAAGCAAAAGCTGCCGAGGCGCTACTGACACTTAACATCCCCCGCACAGAAATTTTCAAAGAAGAACTACTCAGCCCTGCTCAAGCAGAGAAGGTGCTGAAAAAGAGCAAGCTGGCGCTGCCTGACGATCTTGTTGTGGCAGTGTCGAGCGGCAGCACGTTGGCGCCGGAGAGCGATCCCCGGCCCGCCGTGTTAAACCTGGGCAAGCAATTGACGCAAGCCCTTTCTAAACTCCAGTAAGGAAAATCATGAGTAATCTAGTTGCATTCAACCAAGCAAACCTCCCGTCTGTGCAATCCCTTTCGACGGCGTTGCGAAGCCTTGAAAAAGATGTGGGCGGGGCTGGCGCAGTCATCCTGAAAATGGACAAGACCGGGCACTGGGTGTTTGGCGCAGACCAGACCGAGGTTGAGGACGACAGCCTTTGGGCAGTCAATCCCTTCTCGTTTGTCCACGGCTACATCGCCTGGGGGGATGGAGAGGTGTTGGGCGAAAAAATGGTCCCGGTGACGCAACCGCTGCCCGAGGTTGATGAAGCCCCGGCAAACGCCAAACGCGGATGGGAAATGCAGGTGGGCATGAGCCTGAAGTGCATCGGCGGGGAGGACGCGGGGTTGGAGGTGCGGTTTTCGGCCACCAGCGTAGGAGGGAAGCGTGGCGTCCAGACGTTGGCCGTCGCAATCGCCGCGCAAGTGGAGAAGGACCAAACCAAGCCCGTGCCAGTCGTGAGGCTCAAAAAAGACCACTATACGCATAAATCATACGGACGCATCTACACCCCGGTCTTTGACGTGCAGGAATGGGTGAGCATGGACGGGCCCGCCGCCGAAGAAGAGGATGCTGGGGCCGCGCAGGAGGCCGCAGCAGAGGAAGCCCCGCGTCGTCGTCGTCGCGTATAACCAACAAAGCACAGGCCGCAGTGTGAATTGCGGCCTTTTTTTGTCTGCAAAACGGGGGATTAAATGATTTGGGTGGATTTTGAAACGCGGTCTGAGTGCGACCTACCCGCCAGAGGGGTTTACAACTACGCCTGCGACATCAGCACGAAGGTGTTGTGTATGGCTTGGGCGATTGACGATGGCGAGGTAAGCGTGTGGCGAGCGGCAGTTGACCCGTTCCCGCAAGCTGTGGCCAACGCAGTGCGGGATGGGCAAATGATCTACGCCCACAACGCCGCCTTTGAGCGGCTGATCTGGTCGTATGTGCTGGGGCCTGACCACGGCGTGCCGGTGCCGAAGCTGGAGCAATACTATTGCACCGCTACGCAAGCCCGATCCAACTGCGCCCCAGGTTCATTAGAGGATGTGGGCCGGTTTGCTGGTGCAGGTATGCGGAAGGACCATAAGGGGGCGCAACTGGTTCGCAAATGTTGCTGCCCGCCCTTCAAGCACACCGAGCAGGACTTGTTGGACCTGTTCGACTACTGCGCCCAGGATGTGCGGGCTATGCGTGCAGTATCGAAGGCCCTGCGCCCGCTGTCAGTTGACGAACTTGCCGACTACCACACCAACGAGCGCATCAATGATCGAGGCGTCGGGGTTGATGTTGCGCTGTGCCGTGCGGCAGTGCGGTATGCCCAGGATGAACTGGTGGAGATTGAGCAAATCGTGGCCGAAGTGACGGACGGTGCCGTTTCAAGCGTGCGTAGCCCTTCAATGAGACAGTGGGTGCTTGAGCGCGTGGGCGATCAAGCCCGCAAACTGATGGTTGCGCACAAAGACGGCGAAAAAAAGTACAGCATCGACAAGACGGTTCGCGCAAACCTGCTTGCGCTGGCCGAAGAGAACCCCGACGAAGTGCCCGCTGATGTGGCCGAGGTGGTGCAGTGCGCCGATGATCTGTGGGCCTCAAGCGTGGCCAAGTTCAGCCGCCTCGCTGCCCTGGCTGACGATGACGACGGGCGCGTGCGGGGTGCGTTCGTATTTGCTGGCGGGGCCGCTACGGGCCGAGCGTCATCCTACGGAGCCCAGGTTCACAATTTTGCCCGTAAGACAGCCAAAAACCCAGCCGAAGTGCGTCAGGCCATGGTGCGCGGGCACCAAATCGTCCCCCTATACGGCAAACGAGTGACCGATGTGCTCAAGGGAATGCTTAGGCCTGCGCTTGTGCCTGCGCCGGGGCATGTGTTGATCGTAGCAGATTGGGCAGCTATCGAAGCACGCATGAATCCCTGGTTGTCGGCTGGCTACGGCAGCGAGGCCAAGCTGGACCTGTTCCGCGACAACCAAGATGTGTACAAACATAATGCATCCGCGACTTTCGGCGTAGCCGTTGACGCTGTGACCGACGACCAGCGGCAAATTGGCAAGGTGCAGGAATTGGCCTGCGGTTACGGGGGCGGTGTGGGTGCTTTCGCCGCAATGGGCCGCGTCTACGGTGTGCATTTGCCCGAATCTGACTCGCGCCGGATGGTTGATGCGTGGCGTCGCGCAAACCTTTGGGCTGTAGGGTACTGGCGCGACCTGGAAAGCGCATACACCCGGGCCATGCGTAATCCCGGGCACGAATTCGCAGCGGGGCGCGTGACGTACTACTTTGATCGACAGCATTTGTGGTACGCCCTGCCGTCCGGGCGGGTGCTGTGCTATCCGTTTGCCCGGCTTGACGCCGAGGGGGTGAGCTACGCCAAAGCCGCCTGGAAGCCCGCCGCTGACGCAAAAGAATGGCCACGGGCGCGGCTCTGGAAGGGTCTGGCGTGCGAGAACATCTGCCAAGCCGCCGCCAACGATGTGTTGCGTGCAGCTTTGCGCGGGCTCGATGGCGCGGTTCTACACGTACATGATGAGATTGTGCTCGAGGTGCCCGAAGCCAACGCCGACGCCGCCGCGCAGTCACTTAGCGTTAGGATGTGCAACCCCCCAACATGGGCTAACGGCTTGCCCCTGAAAGCCGAGGTGAAAACGATGGCTAGATACGGAAAGTGACCATGACAACGCAGACTTTTGAGTTTTTGGAATTCCTGGCCGGCTTGGCACCAGAGGGCGAAACCGCGCTGATCGTGCGGCAAAAGCCGAAACTAGCGGATGGGCGTATGCAATACCACGCCGACGGGGCCATCAAATGCACTTGGCCTGCGTACCTGCCCGATCCTGGCCACCTTAAAGCGGGCCAAGCATGGTACGGCAACACGGCCAGCTTCATCATTGATCGCTTCGAGTCTGGCCGCGTGAGCGCCAGCGCCGCCTGTTGCGAGTATGTATTGGTAATGGTGCTTGATGACATCGGCAGCAAGAGCAAGACCCCGCCGCTCGATCCCACTTGGATCATGGAAACCAGCCCCGGTAACTTTCAGTGGGGCTATGTTTTTGGCGACCAGCCCACGAAAAACGAGTTCGCCGCTGCGATCCGTGCGATTGCTGACGCCGGATATACCGACCCGGGGGCCTCGAACGCTGTACGCAATTTTCGCCTGCCTGGGTCGATCAACCTCAAGCCCGGACGCAATAATTTTGCTTCGCACCTAGTTGAATTCCACCCCCGACGCGAGTTTACGCTGCCTCAAATCTGCGCCGCCCTGGGCGTGACTCCTGCCGAGCCCGATAGCGTCGGGCCAAGGCCGATCCGCCTCGCTGACACCGGCCAGGATGATGTTTTTGGCTGGCTTGCAGAGCAGGGGCTTGTGCTCTCAAGACCTAACGCCGAGGGCTGGGCGGGCGTGATCTGCCCGAATCATGCCGAGCACACCGACGGCAACCCAGAGGGCCGCTATATGCCCGCAACGCGGGCCTATTGCTGTATGCACTCGCACTGCGTAGACCTAGACACCAAGACGTTTTTGAGTTGGGTGGCGGATAACGGGGGGCCGAAACATGATCCTGGCGTGCGTGACGATCTAATGGCCGCTGTGATGACTGATGCTATCCAAAAATTGGAGCCCGCCGAGTTTTTCAACGATGACGCGGCAGTGGTTATCGCTGATGTTGAGCGTAAAGAGTTAGGTCGGCTTGAAAAAGCGAACTGGTACGAGCGTTTTGCCTATGTGCTTTCCGATCATTCGTTTTTTGACCTGCAAGACAGGCGGGAAATTAGCCGCCAAGCGTTTGATGCGCTTTTCCGGCATATCCCCTGCAAGAGCATTCATTCCGGGAAAAAAATCGAAGCGAGTACTTGCTACGACGAAAACCGCCAAGCCAAGGGTGCGCGGGTGTTGGCCGGCATCACCTACGCTGCGGGCGAATCGGTGCTGTGTGCGCGGGACGGGGATGTGTACGGCAACCGCTGGCGCGATGCACGACCAGCCCCAGGTGCTGGCGATGTTACGCCCTGGATCGAGCACTGCGAGCGCCTCATTTCCGAGCCTAGCGAGCGGGAGCACGTGTGGGATGTGATGGCTTTCAAAGTCCAACACCCAGCCGTCAAGATCAATCATGCGGTGCTGCACGGGGGCGATCAGGGGTGCGGGAAAGATACCCTGTGGGCGCCTTTCTTATGGGCCGTGTGCGGGCCGGGGTTGAAAAATCGGGGGTTGCTGGACAGTGACACACTCGGGAGCCAATGGGGGTATGCGCTGGAATCCGAGGTATTGATACTGAATGAATTGCGCGAGCCCGAAGCCCGTGAGCGCCGTGCCATGGCCAACAAACTGAAGCCCATCATTGCCGCGCCGCCGGAGATGTTGACCGTGAATCGTAAGGGTTTGCACCCCTACGACATGGCCAACCGCATGTTCGTTTTGGCATTCTCGAATGATCCCGTACCCATCTCGATAGACTCACAGGACCGCAGGTGGTTTTGCATCTGGTCTGCCGCACCTCGGATGGCCCCCGACGCTGCCCGGGCCCTATGGGGTTGGTACCAGGGCGGGGGTTTTTCGGCTGTAGCGGGCTGGCTTCACCGGCGTGATGTATCTAATTTCAACCCAGCAGCGGCGCCTGCCTGGACCGAGTTTAAGGCTAGCATGGTCGAGCAGGGCATGAGCGCCGTGGAGTCGTACCTAGTTGATATGCTGCGCCGTCGTCAAGGGGAATTTTCGCGAGGTGTTATCGGGTCGCCATTCCATGCCCTCTGCGACCGTCTAGCGGGCGCTGCCCCATCGGGCAAAGTGCCGCAGGGGGCGCTGTTGCACGCACTCAAAGAGGCGGGCTGGGTGGATCTGGGCCGCGTGGCATCTGGCGACTACCCCAGCAAAAAGCATTTGTACGCTGCGCCGGATGTGGCACGAGATCGCTCGAAATCCGAGCTGAGGCGATGGGTTGAAGAGGCCCCTGGCGGTGTGCTTGCTGGCGTTACGGGACCGCGTTTAGTCGCTGGCGGGTAAGCCAAAAAATAAACCCCCAGGGAGTGAGCCTGGGGGCCAGAGTGAGCCGGGGGAGTAGGCCGGCCTGACAACGCAAGGGCAATTATACGCACAAGGGCACCTTATAGGTGCCCTTTTGTTTATTCGTCCTCCAGAAAAACGATCGCCAGGATCACGGGGAGCACCGTAAAAACGAATAGTAAAACCCACAACATTACATACCCTCCCCTAGCGCCAAGGTCGCGGATAGCACGACATAGCAGACGATGGCAGCCCATGCGACTATGGCCCAATACAAGGGGCCTTGGCCCCTGTCCAGTTGATCGACCCATCGAGCCCATAGAGAGGCGCGCAGCGGGGGGATTTTTACGTGAGGTAGCTTTGAGGGTTTCATAGGTACTATTTGATGTTAAGGCCCCAGGGCTAGGCCTGGGGCTTGGGG
>Ga0129333_10000326_pt1 | contig 36567 bp, 29 predicted proteins | sample CPB6_08_DNA_FD_94474 | JGI IMG/M metagenome (GOLD analysis project Ga0129333, IMG submission 94474) | Freshwater to marine salinity gradient microbial communities from Chesapeake Bay, USA - CPBay_Sum_0.6_0.8_DNA | ecosystem: Environmental > Aquatic > Marine > Coastal | place: USA: Chesapeake... | reverse complement strand
GGGGGGAGGTCAAGAGCAGGGGGAGCGAACCCGCTTTGCCCTTGCCATGGGATGCGGGCTTCCTTTCTTGAACCTCCACGACTTTCGGGGGTGTAGCTCAGTTGGTTAGAGCGCCTGCATGACATGCAGGATGTCGCAGGTTCAAGTCCTGCCACTCCCACCACTTTAACAAGAGACCCCTTCCAGGCTCGTCCCGGAAGGGGTCTCCGCTTTGCGCGGCGGGCCGACCTCAGCCGAGCAGCTTGGGGTCGATGTCGTGGTTGCCGTGGACGGCCTTGACGTCGTCGAGCGCCTCGAGGGCATCGATCAGCTCGAGGACCTGCTTGGCGATGGCCGGGTCGGTCACAGGCACCTGCAGGTTGGGTACGTAGGCGAGCTCGCTCGACTCAGGCTTGAGACCCTTGTCCTGGAGCGCCTTGGCGAGCGCGTAGTATTCGGAGACGGGACAAAGGACCTCGAAATGGTCGCCGTGGTTGATCACGTCGTCGGCGCCCGCGGCGAGGGCGAGCTCCATCAGAGCGTCCTCGCCGATGGCGCCGGCACCGAGGAGAATCTGTCCCTTGCGCTGGAAGCCGTGCGAGACGGCGCCAGCCTGGGCCATGTTGCCGCCGTTCTCGTTGAAGGCCTGACGCACCTCGGCGGCGATGCGGTTCTTGTTGTCGGTGGTGACCTCGATGATGAGACCGACGCCGCCCGGGGCATAACCCTCGTAGGCGAACTCGTCGTAGACCACGCCGGGGATCTCGCCCGTGCCCTTCTGGATGGCGCGCTTGACGTTGTCGGTCGGCATGTTGGCCGCGCGCGCCTTGTCGAGCACGGTGCGCAGGCGCGCGTTGCTGTCGGGATTACCGCCGCCGGCCTTGGCCGCGAGGGTGAGCTCCTTGGAGAGCACGGAGAAGATCTTGCCGCGCTTGGCGTCGATGACCGCCTTGTGCCGCTTGGTCGTATGCCACTTGCTATGGCCGCTCATGGTGGGTGGGGTTTGTCAGGCCTTGGCCGCCGGGGCCGCCCCGGCGTCACGGCGTTGAATCAACCAGGTCTGGCCGATTTGCAACACGTTCTGGAAGGTCCAGTAAAGGGTCAGCGCGGCGGGCATGGTGTAGCAGATGAGCGGGAACATCAGGAGCATGATGTTCATGATGGTCTTCTGGGTCTCGTCGGCGTTGGTCGTCGGCGTCATGCGCATCGAGATCCACATCGTGATGCCCATGAGGAGCGGCATGGGATTCACCGGGATGGACCCGAGGCTGGCGATGGTGTCCGGTTGGGCGAGATCCGCGATCCAGAGGAAGGACTGGAGTCGCATCTCCGGCGCGGTCTGGAAGGCGGAATAGAGGCCGAAGAAGATCGGCATCTGCACGAGGATGGGGAAGCAGCCCGCGAGCGGGTTGATGCCGTGCTCCCGATAGAGCTTGAGCATCTCCTTCTGGAGACGCTCCGGATCCTTCTTGTACTTCTCCTGCAGCGCCTTCATCGGCCCGGAGAACTTGGCCATGTTCTTGGCGGCGCGCATCTGCGCGGCGGTGAGCGGCCAGGTCAGCAGCTTGATGAGGAGGGTGAGGAGCAAGATGGCGAAGCCCCAGGACCAGGCGCCGAGGCCATCGACCACCCAGTGCACGCCGCCGAGCACGGCGAGCAGGAGCTTGGCCATCCAGCCGATACCGATGAAGCCGAGAAGCTTGACGAACTGCAGCGTGTCGACCTGACCATCGGACAGGGCCGAGAGCGGCCCATACTCCTTGGGTCCGACATAAAGCACACCGTCAAGCGCGCGCGAGCCGTCGGCCGCGAGTGGCGTTTCCCAAGAGGCGAGCGCTCGCACGGTGCGCGAGCCATCGGAGAGATCCACCGGGAGAGCCAGCACCTCGGAGCGTCCACCCCGGTGGGCGGGATCGGGACAGAGGCTGGCGACGAAGTACTGGTTCGCGGCGGCGACCCAGGCGTGCGAACGGCCGGCCGCGGGCACAAAGGGATGCTCCGCGACGGCCTTGTGCGCGCCGATGCCGAGGAAACCACTGCTGTCGGTGAATTCGGACAGGCCGACATGGTCGGTGTCGACGCCATCGGAAACCAGCACGCTCTGGAAGGCGTGGGCGACGTCGACCGCCTCGGGTTGCCAAGTGCCGGTTGAGATCCAGAACTTCGGCGCGGGCTTGCCGGGGGCGGGGAGGATGCGGACCGTGAACTCGATGCCATGCGGGTCGGCGGCACCGCGGGCGCTCTCACCCGGACGCAGACGGTAGCCGCGCTCGATGCGCGTGCCATCGGGCAAAGTCGCCTCGAAACGAGTCCAACCTGCCGCGGCCGGCAGGGGACGGAAGGCGGCGCGCACCGGCGTGGGCTTGGCGGTCGCGGGATCTGGCAGGTAGAGCTCGAGCGCGGCCTCGGGCGCGAGTCGGTTGAAGACGACGAGTTCCTTGGAGCCGACCGCGGCGCGGTGCTGGACGAGCGCCGCACTCGCCACGGAGCCGCCGCGCGTGGTCAGCCGGAGATTGAGGACAGCGTTGGCCATCTCGACGACGGCAGCTTGGTCCGGGGGCTGCTCGGCGACAGGCGTCGCAACCGGAGCGGGCGCGGGCGCGGTGACGGTCGAAGGGGCGACGGGAGCGACTTGCTGGGACGGGGGCTGGACCTTCGCCTGCTCGGCGACATTCCGGGCGTTCCAGAAGAGCAATCCAAAGGCGGCGGCCAGGGAGGCGACGCCAAGGGTAAGGTGTTTGCGGTCCATGAAGCGTCAGACCTAAGCCTGCGCCCCGCCGATGGTCAAGGGCGGGAGCGGACCCTCCTTAGCTGCCGGGCTTGGTCGCGGGCAAGGCGGCCAGCTCCGGCGGCAGCTTGTCGGCCGGATAGGTCGGGAAACTGAGGGAAAGCAGGGAGACGAAGGGCACGCTGAAGGTGGTCTGGCCGCTCGAGCGGTCGACCAGGGCGGCGACAGCCACCGGGGTGGCTCCGGCGGCGGCGAGCAGGTCGAGGCACTCCTGGGCCCGGCCGCCGCGGGTGACGACGTCCTCGGCGACGATCACGCGCTCGCCGGGGGCGAAGGTGAAGTTGCGGCGCAGCACCAGACGGTCGTTCTCCTTCTCGGCGAAGACGAAGCGGGCGCCGATCTGCCGGGCGAGCTCCTGACCGACGACCAGACCGCCCATCGCGGGAGCGAGCACGGTGCGGCAGGCATGGGCAGCAAGCTTCGGACGGAGCAGCTCGATCAGGCGCGTGACCTTGTCCATGTGCTGGCAGACCTGCGCGCACTGGAAGAAGTGCCCGCTGTGCAATCCCGACCGAAGCACGAAGTGGCCGGTGAGCAGCGCGCGGGAGTCGCGAAAAATCTGGAGAACTTCTTCGTCGGAGGAGGACATGGCTTGAGGCAAAGGGAACTCAGCCCGACTTGTCCACCACATGCAGCTTGTGCAGGAGACGGTGAACCACGGGAGCAAGGAGCAAGGAGGCGGTGGTGAGGAAGGCCACTCCGCTAAAGATCGCGTAGACAGAGGCGAAGAGTTTGGCCCCATCGGTCGTCATCGGTGCAACAGGACCCATGCCGGTGAGAATCATGCTGGCCTCGAGCAAGGCGTCCATCCAAGGCAGGCCCGCGATGGAATGGTAGCCGAGCACGCCAAGCAGCAGGGAAAGGGCCAGGAAGCCCAAGGCGACCAAGGTGTAGAGGGCGACGCGACGGAGGAACCGCGGGCGGCTGGCGATGGGTTGGTGCCGGGACTCAAGCTTCACCAGCCCACCCTGCCCCACCCCGACGCGCTCGGCAAGCGTTTCAGGGAACTTGCCACCGCCGACAGGGTACTCTAGGGACACGCATGCGCATCGTCCTCCTCCTGCTCGCGCTCGCCGCCTCAGCCCCCGCGGCCAGCCAGCCCAACATCGTCATCCTGCTCGCGGACGACCTAGGGCCGGGCGAGATCGGCGCCTTCGGCCAGCAGAAGCTTCCCACTCCCAACCTCGACCAGATGGCAAAGGAAGGGCTCTGCTTCGACCGCGCCTACGCTGGCTCGGCGGTCTGCGCCCCCTCGCGCGGCGCGCTCATGACCGGCCTGCACACGGGACGCGCCCCCATTCGCGCGAACAAGGAACGCCCGACTGGACAGCAGCCGATGCCGCGCGGGATTCCGACGCTGGCGAAGTCCCTCAAGGCCGCCGGCTACGCCACGGGCTGCTTCGGCAAATGGGGCCTCGGCTACCCAGGGTCGGGCTCCGAGCCCCTTGACCAAGGCTTCGATCGCTTCTTCGGCTATAACCACCAGGTGCACGCCCACGAGTACTTCCCGAAGGCGCTCGATAGCGACCGCGGCGTGCAGACGGTTCCGCTCAAGCCGGGTGAGTACGCCGCGACTCGCATCACGGAGGAGGGACTCGCCTGGACGCGCACCCAGGCGAAAGCCGGCAAACCCTTCCTGCTCTTCCTCCCCACCACCCTGCCCCACGGCAAGCTACAGGCCACTCCCGAGATGCTCGCGCCCTTCGCCGGCAAGTTCGCCGACAACCCAAACCCTGAGAAGGCGCGGCTCTACGCGGCCATGGTCGCCCGACTCGACGCCGACGTCGGTCAAGTCATGGGGCTGCTCCGCGAGCTGGGCATCGAGAAGAACACGCTCTTCATCTTCTGCTCCGACAACGGCGCGTCACCCGCCTACAAGTACGGCATCGATTACTTCAAGGGGCGCGGCGGCCTGCGCGGCGACAAGCGAACGCCGTTCGAAGGCGGCTTCCGCACCGCCCAGATCGCCTGGTGGCCCGGCACGGTCGCCGCCGGCACGCGCACTGATGTGCTCACAGCCTCATGGGATTTCTTCCCGACCGCCTGCGAGATCGCGGGCGTCCGACCACCGGCAGGCCTCTCCGGAGTGAGCCTTGCCCCCACCCTTACTGGCAAGGGCAAGCAGACCGCGCACGACTTCCTCTTCTTTGAGTTTCACGAGGGACAGACGTGGCAGGCCATCGTCTGGGCTGACCGTACCAAGGCCATCCGACGAAAGATCACCTCCACCAGCCCCACCCCGATCGAGATCTATGACTTGGCGAAGGATCCAACCGAATCGCGCGATATCGCCGCTGAACGACCGGATCTGGTGAGAAAGGCCGAGCGACTGTTCCAGGAGGAGCACACGCCGAATAAGGACTTCCCCTTGCCAGGCGAACCAGGCTACGTGGACAAGGTCGAGGCCGCGCGAAAGAAAGGCAAGTGACCATGGATGCGGTGACCGCGCGCCGTTGGATTCTCTCGCTCACTACGACGGGAATCATCGCGCCGTTCGTCGTGCTGCTCTGGGTAGGCGAGGACGCGCCCGCGCCGACCGAAGGCATGGTCTGGATTCCTGGCGGAACCTTCGCGATGGGCGACACGCGACACCATCCCGAGGAGACACCCGTGCACCAAGTGACCCTGCGGGGCTTCTGGATTGACCGGAGCGAGGTCACCAACCGGCAGTTCGCCCGCTTCGTTGCGGCCACGGGCTATCGCACCGAGGCCGAGCGCCCCGTCGACCCACGCGCCTTCCCTAACGCGCGCCCCGAGGACCTCCTACCCGGCGGCATGGTCTTCCGTGAGATCGAGGGTGTGGACGCGCGAATGTGCGGACTGGGAAACCTGCCTTGGTGGACCTTCACGCCGGGCGCCAACTGGCGAAACCCCAATGGGCCAGGGTCCTCCATCGAGGATCGCATGGACCATCCCGTGGTTCAAATCAGCTACCGCGACGCGCTCGCCTATTGCGCCTGGGCGGGTCGGCGACTGCCAACCGAGGCCGAGTGGGAGTTCGCGGCGCGAGGTGGTCTCGAAGGCAAACCTTACATCTGGGGCGACGTCGAGCAGCCGAAGGGTAAGCCGATGTGCAATCACTGGCAGGGCGCATTCCCTGCGAAAGACACGGTGGAGGATGGCTTCCACGGCACCGCTCCCGCGGGAACATTCCCACCCAACGGCTACGGACTCGTCGACATGGCAGGCAACGTCTGGGAACTCACGGCCGACTGGTATGATCCGGGTTACTACGCCGACGCGCCCGCGGAGTCGCCACACGGACCGGCCCGCGGCGATGACCCACAGGGCACCGGCTTCGGACAGCGCGCGATGCGCGGAGGATCCTGGCTCTGCGACCACGCCTACTGCTTCCGCTACCGTCCAGGTGCCCGCCATGGCGTCGATGAGCTGACCGCCACGAACCACATCGGATTCCGCTGCGCCAGCGACGCGCCGCCCCCTGCGGCAGCTCAATCGCGCTCGAGGTAGTCGAGGTCCGTGCCGAATGTCTCTCGCAGTCCGAGGAGCGAGAGCCCGGCCAAGGCGAAGCAGACAAGCCCAAGCACGGCCGCAGCAGCGGGCGCGGACAAATGCGCGCCGAGCCAGGTGAAGGCGGCGGTCAAGGGAACCAATGAGCCGCGCGCGAAGTTGGGCACGCTGGTCGCAGCGGTGGCTCGGAGATTGGTGCCAAACTGTTCGGCGGCGATAGTCACGAAGAGCGCCCAGTACCCCATACCCAGCCCCATCACAAAGATGAGCGCGTAGAAGCTGGCACTGGTCCAGCCCGCCGTGCCAAAGAGGTAGAGCGCCGCGCCGACAAGACTCGCGGCAAGAAAACTGGCGACGGCGCGGCGGCGCGACCGCAGCCACTGGCTGACCACACCGCTGCCAAGATCGCCAAAGGTCAGGCCGAGATAGAAGATAGCCACCGCCCGGCTGGTCAGAATCGCGCCATCGATGCGGAAGGCCGGCGCGAAGTGGGTCTCCGCACGCTGCACGAGAATGCCGATGGTGTACCAGGTCGGCAGCCCGATGCCGACGCAGCAGAGATAACGTAGCACGCGGTCACGCTGGGTGAAGAGCGCAAGGAAGTTGCCGCGGGCAACCGTCCCGGCGGGTCCGTCTGCGCGACCCTTCTCGAAGAGCACCGACTCACGCACACCCACCCGCAGGGCGAGCAAGGAGAGCCCGAGCACGCCGCCGATGATGTAGTTGGTGCGCCAATGCACGACCTCAGCCATGAGACCGGCGGCCACCGCGCCGAGCACACCGACGGCGGCGACGAGTGCCGTGCCGTATCCGCGCCGCTCGCGCGAGAGGGTCTCGGAGACGAGTGCGATGCAGCCGCCGAGCTCGCCCGCCAATCCGATGCCCGAGATGAGACGGAGCGCCGCGTAGGACTCGAAGCTATTAACGTAGGCGTTCGCGAGGTTGGCCAGCGAGTAGAGCAGGATGGATCCGAAGAGCGTGGCAAGTCGACCCAGACGGTCGCCGAGCACGCCGAAGAGGATGCCGCCGATGAGCATGCCGGCCATCTGCCAGGAGAGCAGATCCTGGTACCACGCGCCCCCCTTGATGAGATGCTCCAGGCCGAGATCGCGCAGGCTCTGAACCCGCACGGTCATGAAGAGCGTGAGGTCATAGATGTCGACGAAGTAGCCGAGCGCGCCGACGATGACGACGGGCTGCAGGAGCTCGCGGGCGAGGGAGCGCTGTTCGGGGGCTGCGGTGGTCATGGGTCAGGAAAGTTCTCCGCTCAGCACGTGGAGGTTGGCCATCGAGATTCCCGAGAGCACCGCGCCGGTGATGCCGAGGAAACCCTGGTCGGTGCCGATGAGGAAGAGATTGTCGAGGTGGGTGCGGCCGTCGCGGCGTTTGCGCGTCGCACCGTAGATCGCGCCATTGAGGTGTCCCGTGTACTTCCGTACGGTGCGCGGCGTGAACATGTCGGTTGCGAGCAAGGCCCCGTCGTGGTCGGCATCCGCGACCGAGGGCAGGTGCGCCCGGGCAACCCGATTGAGACGGGCGAGCCAATCGCGCTTCGCGGCGGTATAGTCGGCTTCGGGCAGCGCACACCAGGCATCGTGGTTTGCCAGCGCGGTCACACGCAGCCAACCCTCATCGAGCTTCTGGTCCGCGGCATAGGCGTAGTTATTGGGGATGCAGATGACACCCGAACGCGGGTCGACCAGCTCGCGGGCGGCGCGGTAGTCGAACCGCTCGCTGTCACAGAAGAAGACGATGGTGTCGTGCCAACCGAAGCGGTCGAAGTCCGGTTGCCGGTAGGTCGCAATGGTCTCGGCATAGGCAAGTCGTCCGACCAGGTCGGCGGCGGCATCAGCGGGCTGGTCGGAACAGAGCCGCAACGTCTCGGGAAGTCCGGCGGAGGACAACACTTTGGTAGCGCTGAGCGTGCTGCCATCGTCCAACTCGAGCTCGGCGGCGCGGCCGCCCTGGACGACGATGCGACGGACACCGCAACGCATGCGGCGTTCGACGCCGAGATCCCGGCAGCGCTCGGTCAGCACGCGGGTGATCTGCCTGACTCCGGCGAACGGACGCGCGAAGCCCTCGCGGAAGAGCGCGCGCCACATGATGGCGAACTGGGGCAAGTCGATATCGCCCTCGATCGCGCTGCCGTAATAGCAGGTGGGAAGCAGGAGCATGTCGACGAGCAGCGGATCCGTGATTCGCTCGGCAAGGAACGCGCGGGCTGAGCCACCCGCGACATCGAGGGCGTTTTCATCGATGGCCCGGAGGTCGGCGTCGACGCGCCGGAATCCGTCGGCCTGCGCGGGGAACTCGCGGGCGACATCCGCCTCGAGCAAGGCAAGGTCATTGGCCATGCGCAGGCAACGGCCACCCATGACGATGCGGGAGCCGATCTGCGGCGAGAGGTCGAGTTCCTCGCGGCGGATGCGCAGCTGGCGGAGCAGCTTGGTCAGCGGCGCACCCTTGGTGCCCTCAGGCACCCAATTGGTCATGGCATGGAGGCCGACATCGTAGCGACGACCGGCCTTGGCGTAGAACGAATTCAATCCGCCCACAGCGTTATGACGCTCGAGCACGACGACGCGCTGACCGAACATGGCGAGGCGCACCGCGGCGGCGAGGCCGGACATGCCGGCGCCGATGATGGCGCAGTCGTAGGTCGGTTTCGGCCCGGACATGATTTCAGGCGAGGCGCAGGACCTCCTCGGCCGCGCGCGTGATCTGGTCGGCCCGGACACGGCCGTAGGCACGGCCGATGCGCTCGCGCCACTCGGCCGCCGGCTCACCCTCGTAGGGCGTGGTGTCGACCCGCACCGAGCGGCTGACCGAACCCCAGGGTCGCGCGCGGGCGTAGTCCGAGGGACCATAGACGCCGACGACGGGACAACGCACGGCGGCAGCGAGCTGGAGCACCGGGGTGTCGACGCCAAGGAAGATGCGCGCATCGGCGAGCAGTCGGGCGAGCTGCGGCAGGCGGAGCCGTCCGGCAGTCGAGCTCGCGGCCGCGCCGACTGCGCCGCAGACCGCCTCGGCGTACACCCGCTCGGTGGCATCGGAACCGCAGGAGACAACGATGCGGTCGACCGCGCCGGAATCGAGCAAGGAGCGGGCGACAACTGACCAAAGGTGAGCACCCAGCATGCGCGCGGGATCCGCGGAGACCGGATGGATGACGGCGAACCGTCCTGGCTCGAGCAACAGTCCGTGTTCTTGCATACGCGAGCTCGCGAACCAGCAGTCGCCGGGCACGGGGGTGAGCCCAAGGGCCTGCGAGATGATCGCATGATCGCGCGCGGCCTCGTGCGGGTCCGGACCTGCCGGCTCGCCCCAGCCGTGGAAGAAAGGTTGGTAAAGTCCGGGTCGTCCGAGCGTCCAACGACGCCGCGCCGCCGAGAAGGCCGCGAGACGACGGACCTGTCCATGCGGCGTGAGGGCGAACGCATGGTCGAAGGCTTGGCGCCGAAGGTGCGCGAGCAGGGAGAGCGAGGATCCAGGCCCCGGAGAGAGGGCGAGTGGGAAGACGACGTCGACACCGGGGCAACCCTCGAGCATCGGCAGGGCGGCGGCGGGCGCCACCACGGTGACGCGGGCGCCGGGGTGCTTCTCGCGGATGGCGCGCAGGGCCGGCGTCAACGCCAGCGCGCCGCGCAACCCGCAGTGCTTGGCGATCAGGATACGCACGTTCAGGCTGAGCCCGCCGACTGCTGGTCCCAGAGTCGGCGGAAGAGCGCGTTCTCCGCGTAGACCTTCTCACGAGGGCCGTCCGCGACGATTCGCCCCTGATCGAAGACGAGGACGCGGTCCACGTCGCGGATGGTGCTGAAGCGGTGGGCGACGATGAGCGTGGTGCGCCCGCGCATCAGCGCGGCGAGCGATGACTGAACCGCACGCTCGGTGTCAGTGTCGAGAGCGGACGTCGCCTCGTCGAGCAGCAGCACGGGCGCGTCCTTGAGGAAGGCGCGGGCGATAGCGATGCGCTGGCGCTGCCCACCCGAGAGCGCCGAGCCGCGCTCGCCGACCCGGGTGGCGAAGCCCGCAGGCAGCGACTGGATAAACTCGAGGGCCCCAGCCTGAGCGGCAGCGCGCTCGACGGCGGCGTCGTCGGCCCCAGGACGACCGAGCCGGATGTTCTCGCGCACGGTGCCGTCAAAGAGCACCGGCTCCTGCGAGACCAAGGCGATGGCTCCACGCAACTCGGCAAGGCGCACGCCACGGAGATCACGTCCGTCGATTCGCACCGTCCCCGAGGCAGGGTCGAAGAAACGCGGGATGAGGTTGATAAGGGTGCTCTTGCCGGCTCCGCTTGGGCCGACCAGAGCGACCGACTGTCCGGCGGGGATGGCGACCGAGACCGCATGAAGCACCGTCTCCCGGCCGTAACTGAAGTGAACGCCCTCCAATCGCAGGTCGCCACGCACACGACCGAGGGTGGGCGCATCCGGCACATCCGGGACCTCGTCGGGAGCGTCGAGCACCTCAGCGAGACGTGCCAGGCCGACGGAAGCGATGCGCATCAGGTTGCTGACGCGGCCGAGTTTTTTGATCGGCTCATAGGCGATATAGAGCGCCGTGATGATGCCCATCAGCTGCTTGAGATCGAGGCCGACATCGGCGCCGACCCAGATGGCGAAGGCAATTCCGCTGGCAGCCACGAACTCCAACAGCGGCGAGAGCGCCTTGTCGTAGCGGGCGATGCGACCCTGGATGCGCAGGCCATTGACACTCGCCACGGCAAAACGGTCGATCTCGCGCTGCTCGAGGCTGTAGGCACGAATCTCGCGAGGTGACTGCAAGTTCTCGATGGCGATGGCGTTGAGGTCTGCAGCGGCCGTAGCGGCGCTCCGCGCGCGTAGACGCAACGCCCGACCAATGGTGCGCACAAGCAGAACTGAGACGGGCACAACCGCCAGGCAGAGCAGGAACTTCCAGCCAGACGGCAGGCTGAGACAGGTATAGACGACGACGCCGAGCGAGAGGACGAGCGTGCAGGGCTGGATGAGGATGTCGTTGGTGACATCAACGAGCACGACGCGCACCGACTGCACGTCGCCAGTGAGGCGTTGCATCAGGTCACCTGTGGGCATGCGGCCGAAGAAGCCGAGCGGCAGGCGCTGGATGCGGGCGAAGACCTCGGAGCGCACCGACTCGATGACTCGGAGCCCGGCGATGTTCACACAAGTGTTCGCCAACCACTGGGAGATACCCCGGAAGAGGAAGACCGTGGGCAGGAAGGCCACGGCGAAGGCAAGCTCGTGCCCGCGTGGCAGCATCCAAGGCTCCCAGCCGATCCAATCAGGGAAGGTCACCACGGGCGCATTGATGACGGACTGGTCGCCGAAGGCGGCGGGCAGGACCTTGGACAGTAGGAACGGAAGTCCTAAGGCACTAGAGAGCGCATAGATGAGACCAAAGAAGGCAGCCGCGGCCAGCAGGTGCCACTTCCCCCGGAGGTGGCGCTTGTAGGTGCGGTGGAAGGATCTCAGCACGCCGCCGAGCGTGGCGTGACCGACCCCGGAAGGGAACGGTAAAAAGGAGGTGGCGCCTTACTTGCGGCGATCGGGGAAGGCGACCGAGAAGGCGATGGCTAGCCCAAGGATACCGCCCACGATCGAGAGTGAGATGTCGGTCGGCAGATGGACACGGCCGTCGCTGACGAGGAAGGCGGGCACCCAGGCGGCGATTTGGCCGGGCTCCTGCCCGAGCCCGGCGGACCAGGGCAGCAGCATCTTGAGACCGATGAAGCACAGGATGAAGGACAGCGCGGGCTTGAGGAAGCGGAAGTAGCCCATGAAGCCCGACAATGCGAAGTACATCGAGCGCAGACCGAGGATGGCGAAGATGTTGGAGGTAAAGGCGACGAAGCGCTTCTCCTCGATGTGCATGTCCGGCGGCAGGATCCCGAGCACCGCGGGGATTGAGTCGATGGCGAAGATGAGGTCGGTGCCCTCCACGACCAGGAGCACGACGAAGAGCGGCGTGAAGACACGGCGTCCATTCTCAATCGCGGTGAAGGCATTGCCATGCAGCCGGGGAGTGAGCGGGAAGACTTTGCGCGCGAGGCGCACAAAGAGGTTTTCCGCCATGTCCTTGCCCTCGTCCTGGCCATGGGCGAGGGCGAGCTTGATTCCGGTGAAGACGAGGAAGGCGCCAAAGATCGGCATCAGGATGGCGAACCGCTCCACCGCCGCGACGCCGAGCAGGATGAAGACCGCGCGCATGACGACGGCCCCGATGATGCCCCAGAAGAGGACGCGGTGCTGATACTCCTCAGGAATCCGGAAGTGCGCGAAGACGAGGATAAAGATGAAGAGGTTGTCGACCGAGAGGGCGAGTTCCAGAAGGTAGCCGGCAGCGAAGAGCTGCGCGTCCTGCGGACCCCTCCAGGCACTGAGAAGGAAGGCGAAGCCAACCGCCAGCGAGACCCAGACAACGCACCAAGCCACCGCCTCCCGGAAGGAGGGCTTGTGGTCGCGGCGATTGAAGACCCCGAGGTCGAGCGCCAGCATGAAGGCGACGAAACCGAGGAAGGCGGCCCAGGCCCACCCAGGGAGCACGGCGGGGGGCGTCGCGGCGAGAAGCAGGCTCATGCGAGGGACAGTTGCGAGCAGGTCGCCGGGGTCAAGGTCGCGCGATTACAATACATGGGCGTTGCTTGGAGTCCCGCTTGGGGCTTGCCCGTGCCCCGTCGCCAACCCACGCTCCAGCCTGCTCGTGTCCCCGTAGTTCAACGGATAGAACATTGGTTTCCTAAACCGGGGATGATGGTTCGATTCCATCCGGGGACGCCAGCGACCTCCCCCTTTCCCTCACCGTGCCTCCCAAGAAAAAGCCCTCCTCCAAGCCCCGCGCCAGTCGCGGCGGTCGCCGTCCATCCCGCAGCTCGGCATCCCGCGCCCACGCACCCTCCACCTCGACCCCCGAGGCCGCGCGCGGATCGAAATCCGAGCGCATCGCGCTGCTCATCGATGCGGACAATGTCTCCCACGGATTCCTCCCCACCCTGCGCGACTTCGTGGGCGAGACTCCGGTCGCGTCGGCCCGAGCCTACGGCGACTTCCAGAACCACCTGCACAGCTGGCGCAAGGCCGCCGAGGAGTGGCCAGCGCTCGAGCTCGTCGAGCAGCGCAACTACACTGCGGGCAAGAATGCGACCGACATGCGACTGACCATCGACGCCGTGAAGCTGCTCGCGGGCAAGGAGCCCCCGACCACCCTTGTCTTCGTCACCAACGACAGCGACTTCACCCCGGTGGTCGAGGACGCGAAGAAGGACGGCGTGCGCATCGTGGTGATGGGTGAGCGTCCGCACCGCGCCCTGCGCAGCGCCGCGCACCATTACGTCAATCTCACCGAGCTGCGCGACCGGCTCGAGCACAAGGCCGCGGCCGAGTCCGACCCGCGCGAGGTGCTGCGACTGCTGCTCGTGGCCCTCCGCAGCGTGCCCAAGCTGGGCGCCGAGGCGGAGCAAGCCCTTGCGGAGGCCGAGCGCCGCCTACCTCTCCTCCGCTTCGCGACAGGCAAGGCGCCGGCGGCGAGCCGCAACGCGGCCGGTCCGTCGAACAGTCCCGCCCGCGGACGGCGCGGACGACGCGGCGGTCGGGCTGACGCCACCGCCGAGACCACCCCGGCCCAGGGAACTCGCGGCGGTGCAACCGGGGGCATCGACCCCAACGCTCTCCGACGCAAGGAGGAGCTGCTCGCCCGGGCCGATCTCATCCAGTCGCTGGTTGACGCGGCCCGCTCGCTCCCGAGCCAGGACGGCTGGGTGAAGGGCGAGTTCATCCTCCGTCGCGTGCGCGAGCTGGTGCCGGATTTCGACCGGATGGCACCGCGCTACGCCAAGTTCTACCGCATGCTCGAGGACACCGGGCGTTTCGACGTGGAACTGCGCGCGAGCACAGTCTTCGCGCGCCCCCACGAGGCCTGAGCCGTCACTCGCGGTTGTTGCCGTGACCGGCGAAGTTGAAGTGACCCCGAGTCCAATAGAACCACATCGCGGCCACCGCGATGGCGGCGATGACCAAAAGGACGGTGATAAGCTCGAGGCGCCGCGAGAGGGCGCGCTCGTCCACCGTCAGACCGGGCTCGACACCCTTTTGAGCGATGACGGTGATCCGCTCGGCTGGGGCGACTGTCGCGGAAATGGAGTCCCCGCCGAGGCGGGTGCCAAGGGGGTCTCCTGGCATGAAGTCCTGCCGACTATCCCTCACAGGCTGGCTCGGCGGTGGTGTGCTGTCAGCCTGGGCGACGACGGGCATGGGTCAGCGGGAGAGTGCGTGGGCGTACCCATCGCAGAGCGCGCTGAGCGTTGCGTCCACGAGGTTGGCACTCACGCCGACGGTGCCCCAGGACGCGGGTCCGTCGCTTGAGCGGACGACCACGCGGGTCTTGGCGGAGGTCCCGTCATGCCCGCTGAGCACACGCACCTTGTAATCTGAGAGGTGCACCTTGCGCAGACGCGGGAAGGCGCGGACCAAGGCGCCACGCAACGCCTGGTCAAGGGCGTGCACGGGACCCTCACCCTCGGCGACGGTCAGGGTCTCGGCAGTGCCGATGCGCACGCGCACCGTGGCCTCGCAAGCCGCGTGCCCGGGACCGCCGCGGACAGAAACATGGTAGGTGACGACGGTGAACGGCACGGGCTCGGCGTTGCCGAGATGGCGGCGGAGAAGCAAGCCGAGCGAGGCTTCGGCATCCTCGAAACTCCAGCCCTCGTGCTCGAGACGCTTGAGCTCCTCGAGGGCGGCGCGGGTCGAGGGCGCGTCCTTGTCGAGGGCGATGCCGAGCTCGGCCGCCTTGATCACGAGGTTGCTGCGGCCGGACTGGTCGCTCACCAGCACGTCGCGGCTGTTGCCGACGGCGGCGGGATCAACGTGCTCGTAGGCGGCAGCGAACTTGCGCACGGCATCGACGTGTGTCCCGCCCTTGTGCGCGAAGGCCGCGGCGCCGACCCAGGGGCGGCGCGCCTCCGGGGCCTGGTTGGTCACGCCATCGAGGAAGCGGGAGAGGGCGGTCAGCCGGCGGAGCGAGGCGGCGGGAACGCAGCGCCAACCGCGCTTGAGCTGGCAGACCGGGATGGTCGCGGTCAGGTCGCAGTTGCCGGTGCGCTCGCCGATGCCATTGATCGTGCCCTGCACATGGGAGGCACCGGCGTCGAGCGACGCGAGTGCGTTGGCCAGGGCCAGACCGGAGTCGTCGTGGGTGTGGATGCCAATGGGCACCTTCACCGCGGCGAGCGCGGCGCGGGTGGCGGCGGCGACCTCGTCGGGCAGCGAGCCGCCATTGGTGTCACAAAGCACGATACGGCTCGCGCCGGCCTCGGCGGCGGCACGGTAGCAAGCGATGGCGTAATCGGCGTCCTCTTTCCACCCGTCGATGGCGTGCTCGCAATCATAGACGACCTCGCGACCCTGCTTGCGCAGGTGAGCGACGGTGTCGGCGATCATTGCGAGGTTCTCCTCCGGCGTGCAGCGCAGGACCTCGCGCACATGGGTACGCGAGGTCTTACCGAAGATGGTCACGACAGGCGTGCCGACCGCGAGCAGACCCTTGACCTGCTCGTCGTCGGCCGCGCGGACACCCTTGCGCCGCGTGGAACCGAAGGCGGCGAGCTTGGCATGGCGGAACTTGAGCTTCTTAGCTTGGGCGAAGAACTCGATGTCGCGGGGGTTGGACCCGGGCCAGCCGCCCTCGATGTAGGCCACGCCAAACCGGTCGAGCTCCTGGGCCACGCGGAGCTTGTCCTCGACCGAGAAATGTATGCCCAGACCCTGGGCGCCGTCGCGCAGGGTGGTGTCGTAAACCTCGATGGACCGGGCCATGGGAGGCAGACGGTAGGGCGAAGCCCGGGCTGAGGGCAAGCGGGATGCTGGCTTGCGACCCCCGGTCGGGCCGATGCAATCGGGACTATGCGATTCCTTTTGCTGCTCACCGCCCTCTCGCTGGGCGCGCCGATGGCATGGGCACAGTGGGAGATTTTTGCGGAACGCATACCGGCCGACGGCAGCTGGGCAACCTACCGGGTGACCAACGTGGGCAAGGACGGCACCGGGCCGTCGTCGGAACTCCGCGTGAGCACGCGCGACGGCACTGTGGTCGAGGGGATTCCGATGGTCTGGCTAGAGGTTCAGCCAGTGAAATGGCTCGGGTCCAAGCACAAGGGACGGCTAAGCTTCCTCATTCCACGGGCGATGGATCGCGAGAAGGCGGCGCGACTCGTTCACGTCGCCCGCGAGATTCTCTTCACCGATCCGGCGCGTGGTCCATGGTACATGTTCCCCGAGGACGTGCGTGACGTGGTCGAACTCGTCGAGATGAAGGACAAGTGGACCTACACGCCGCAGGGGCAGGAGATGGCCAAGGATGGCAAGGGGCGCGACCGAAGCTGCGAGAAGGAGACGATGCGGGGTGACTTGTCCATCGACCCTCCCCTGCTCCGCGCCTTGACGACGACTATCGACGGCGTGATCTGGCGCGATCGCTCCACACCCTTCGGCGTGGTGAGGGCCGAGTGGACCACCGTCCAGCGCAAAGGCGACGAGACCGACACGGAGCAGAAGCGCATCGAGCTGCTCGACTGGGGGATTGACGCCACCAAACCCCCTCCCATCGAGCACGGGGAGCGCTTCTCCTACTGGAAGCTGATTCGCCGCTGAAAGTCCGGCGAGGCTCGGAACCTCGCCCACCCTGCTACTGTCCGAAATTCATGCGCCTAAAGGCTGGTATCTTTCTTGTGGCTGCCGCTGTCCTCGCGACGGCAATCACGGGTGCGCTGAGCGCCGCCCAGGGGTCCCAACCTAAGGGGCCGCCCAGCTACAATTTCGATGTTCGCCCCATCCTGGCCGAGAACTGCTTCGGTTGCCACGGACCTGACCTGAAGGCCAACAAGGCGGACCTACGCCTCGACACCTACGAGGGCGCCACCGCCAAGCTCAAGGAATCCGAGGGACATGCCATCGTGCCCGGGAAACCCGACGAGTCGGAACTCATCCGGCGCGTGCACTCCACGGATCCGTCCGAGGTCATGCCCGAGGCTGAGTCTGGCAAGAAACTGACGGACGCGCAGAAGGATGTGCTACGGCGATGGATCGCGGCGGGCGCACTTTACGAGAAGCACTGGTCCTTCATTCCCCCGCGCAAGGTTGAGACCAAGGATACCTCCGGATGGTCGCGCAACGGCATCGATCCGTTCGTCCTCAAGGGGCTGGCGGATGCAGGCCTCAAGCCCGCTCCGGAAGCCGACAAAGCCACCCTGCTCCGCCGAGCCACGCTCGCCCTCACCGGTCTGCCGCCGACCATCGAGGAGCTGGACGCGTTCCTGGCCGACCGCGATCCCAAGGCCTACGAGAAGGCTGTCGACCGGCTGCTCGCCTCGGACGCCAGCGCCGAGCACTTCACGCGCCTGTGGCTCGATGCCGCGCGCTACGCCGACTCGCACGGTATCCATATCGACAACTACCGCGCAATCTGGCCCTACCGCGACTGGGTCCTCGCCGCCTTCAAGGCGAACCTGCGCTGGGACACCTTCACCCTCGAGCAGATTGCCGGCGACCTCCTCCCCGACGCGACCGTCGACCAGCGGGTCGCCACCGGCTTCAACCGCTGCCTGGCCACCACCGGCGAGGGCGGCGCCATTCCCGAGGAGTACCTCGCCATCTACGCCAAGGACCGCGTCGACACCACGGCAACCGTCTGGCTCGGCCTGACACTCGGCTGCGCCGCCTGCCACGACCATAAGTTCGATCCCGTCTCGACCAAGGAGTTCTACCAGTTCACCGCGTTCTTCCGAAACACCTCGATGTCCGGACTCGACGGTAACAACGCCGAGCACGCTCCGGTCGTCCGTATCGTGACACCCGAGAACAAGGCGCGACTGGCCGCCGTCGAGCCGGAGATCGCCGCCGTGCAGAAAAGTCTGGCGGAGGCCACGCTCCAGGCGGGAAGCAAGGTGAAGGCTTGGGTTCACCAGAGGGACAAGCAGGCCGTGCCCCCGTTGCTCACGGTCAGTGCGGCCAACAACGACTCGCTGATTTCAACCATGGCAGGGAAAGTGAACCTTGAGGGCAAAAGCCTCCCTCTCGTTGCCAACGGCATCGCGGGCGCAGGGGCACCTGTCGCCGACAAGCGCATCCACGCGGTCGCCATCAACCAACTGCCCCCGTTTGATGGCAAAGCCTACAGCTGGGGCGCGTGGATTCACTGCACCGGAAAAGGCCGTGGTGCTGTCTTCTCACGCATGGACGCCAGCAAAGGCTATCGCGGTTTCGACTTGTGGCTCGAACAAGGCAAGGTGGGCGCGCATGCCATCGAAAACTGGCCCAACAAGGCCACGCGCAGGCTGACCAAGACGGCCTTGGCGCCTGGCTGGCACCACGTGATGGCCGTCTGGGACGCAAAGTTACCCGTCAACCAGCGCCTCAAGGTGTATGTGGATGGATTGCTGGCCGAGACGGATAGCCACGAGACGGGCGGTGACACCATCTCCGTCGAGGCGCCTGTGCACATCGGAACGCGCATAAACGGTCCCAAGGGACTCGATGCCACCGTCAGCGATGCGGAGGGTGTCCTGCTCCAAGATGCACGAATTTACAATCAGGCGCTCACGCCCGATCAGGTGCTGACTGCAACGGTCTCCGCCCTGACCACCACGCCGAAGACCCCTGCGAACACCAAGGAAAGGGAGATGGTCCTCACCCGGATCTACGCCGAAGCCGCCGACGGAAACACCAGGGCGGCGACAAGAAAGCTGGAGGAGCTCACGCGGGAGAAGGCCACCCTGAGCATGGGCACGGCAGTCTCGCTTGTGATGGATGACGTCAAGGGTCAGCAGCCGACCGCACACGTGCTCATCCGCGGACAGTACACCGACAAGGGTGAGAAGGTCGGACCGGGCACACCCGCCGCGCTTCACCCGTTCCCCAAGGACGCGCCCAATAACCGACTCGGCCTAGCCCGCTGGCTGACGTCCAAGGACAACCCCCTCGTCGGACGCGTCACCATGAACCGCCTTTGGTACCAACTGATGGGGACCGGCATCGTCGAGACGACCGAGGACCTTGGCATCACCGGCGCGCGCCCCAGCCACCCCGAGCTTCTCGATTGGCTCGCAGTGGAATTCGCCGAATCGGGCTGGGACCATCGCGCGATGGCCCGCCTGATCGTCACCAGTGCGACCTTCCGCCAGGCCGCCACGGTCACGACGGAGAAGCGCGAGCGCGACCCGCAGAACCGCCTGCTCTCGCGCGGGCCGCGTCCGCGACTTGATGCCGAGGTCCTGCGCGACCAGGCGCTCGCCGCCTCCGGGTTGCTCGTCCGCAAGGTCGGAGGGCCCTCGGTCAAACCCTACCAGCCCGAGGGCATCTGGGAGGCGGTCGCGATGAAGGAGTCCAACACGCGCTTCTACAAGCAGGACAAGGGCGAGGGAGCCTGGCGCCGCTCGCTCTACACCTTCTGGAAACGCACCGCGACACTGCCGACCCTCGAGATCCTGAACGCGCCGAGCCGTGAGGTCTGCGTGGTCCGCCGCGACCGCACGAACACCCCGCTGCAGGCCCTGGTCCTCCTAAACGACCCGACCTACGTCGAGGCATCGCGCGCGCTCGCCGATGTCGCCCTGGCCGGAAGCACCTCGACGGACGGGCGTCTCAATATCCTGAGCCGCCGCCTGATGGCGCGTGAATTGACCGGAGCGGAGCGCGCCATCGCGAAGCGCACGCTCGACGCAGCCCTCGCCCGGTTCCGTGCCGACCCGAAGGCGGCCGAGGCCCTGGTGACCGTGGGTGACAGCGCACCGAGAGCCACCAACCGCGCCGAACTCGCGGCCTGGACCGTCGTGGCAAGCAAGCTCCTCAACCTCGACGAGACCCTGACCTTATGATGCAGAGCACCTACGATCTGAACGCCGCCATCACACGCCGGCACTTCTTCCGACGCGCTGGTATCGGGCTCGGCGTCGCCGCGCTCGGCACCCTGCTCGGAGAGAACGCGCTCGCCGGCGAGCGGGCCGCCCACGCCGCGGAGCAGGCCGCCAAGGCGCTCGCGCCCCGCGCGAAGCGGGTGATCTACCTCTCGATGATCGGGGCGCCCTCGCAACTCGATCTCTTCGACTACAAGCCGGCCCTGGCCAGCCGCTTCCAGCAGGACCTCGGCGATTTTCTGCGCAAATCGGGCCAACGCCTGACTGGCATGACCTCTGGCCAGGCCAAGTTCCCCGCGGCGCCGAGCATCTTCAAGTTCGCCCAGCACGGGAAGTCGGGACTCTGGGTGAGCGAGCTGCTCCCTTGGACCGCGAAGATGGCCGACGACCTCTGTGTGATCAAATCGATGCACACCGAGGCGATCAACCACGAGCCGGCGAACCAGTTGATTTACACCGGCAACATGCAGTCTGGAAAAGCCTCGATTGGCTCATGGATGTCCTACGGCCTCGGCTCGCTCAACAAGGACCTGCCGACCTTCGTGGTCCTCCACGCGCAACATTCCTCCCCGCATTCGAACGTCCAAGCAATCTCCTCACGTCTTTGGAGCTCCGGCTTCCTTCCTGGACAGCATGCTGGTGTCACCCTCCGCACCAAGGGCGACCCCGTGCTCTACCTCCGGGACGCCCCGGGCATCGACCGCGACCTGCGGCGCAAGATGCTCGACGGCCTGAACGACATGAACCGCCTTTCCTACGAGGCGGTGGGCGACCCCGAGACCCAGGTGCGCATCCAGCAGTACGAGATGGCCTTCCGCATGCAGGCGTCGGTGCCCGAGCTCGCCGAGCTCGCGAACGAACCGAAGTCCGTGACCGACCTCTATGGACCCGATGCGCTCAAGGGCGGCAGCTTCGCGAACTGCGCGCTGCTCGCGCGCCGGCTGGCGGAACGCGGCGTGCGCTTCGTGCAGATCTTCCACCGCGGCTGGGACCAGCACGGCGATCTCCCGCGCGACCTCGCCGCGCAGTGCAAGGATGTCGACCAGGCGTGCTGGGGTCTGATCCAGGACCTCAAGCAGCGCGGCATGCTCGAGGACACCCTCGTGGTCTGGGGCGGCGAGTTCGGTCGCACCGTCTACTGCCAGGGCGGCCTGACGCAGACCAACTACGGTCGCGACCACCACCCCCGCTGCTTCACCCTCTGGATGGCGGGAGGCGGCGTGAAGCCGGGATACGTCCACGGCGAGACCGATGACCTCTCCTACGACATCGTGAAGGACCCCGTCTCGATCAACGACCTCCACGCCACCATCCTGCACCAGGTCGGACTCAGCCACGAGCGGCTTCACTTCCGCTACCAAGGACTCGACCAGAAGCTCACCGGCGTCCTGCCCTCGAAGGTCGTCGGCGAGCTGCTCGCCTGAGAAACCGTCGTGCATTCAAACTGTCCATGAAACATGGACAGGCTTGGTCCTTTGACTCGGACAGTCCCTAGGATGAGACATACGACATGCCCCTGAATCGAAAGAGCCTTGTCGACCAGGTCGAGGAGGTCCTGCTCGCGGACATCGACCGGGGGCGATGGGTCGGCCTGCTCCCCGGCCTGCGCGAACTGTCAAACACGCTCGAAGTCAGTGTCCCGACACTTTCCGCCGCCATCGAGCGGCTGGTCACCAACGGGGTGATCGTCGCCCGAGGCGGACGCCGCAGATTCGAGGTAGCTGAGCGTCGCCAATCACGTGGCAGCAACGCGGCGAAATCCCGACAACGTCTGCTGGTCATCACCAGCAAGGGCGGCCTGAGCGTGCAAAGCAAGGCGGCGACTGATATCATCCATGCCTTTGGCAGCGCCCTGGTAAGGCGCGGATGGGATATGCGTTTCGCCGAGTTGGACTTCTATGACGCGCTCAAGCCGCATCGCAGCTGGGACGACCTGCTGAAGGGCGAGCAGGTTGACCGCATACTCGTGCTCTTCGGCAGGGAGGCCATCGGACGCTGGGCGCTCGGGACGGGCCTCCCCACCTGTTTTCTGGGAGGAAACGCCGGCGCGTTACCCATCCCCGTCATCGCGGTGCGCATGCACCAACTGGTCGAGCACGCACTCGGCGAGCTCCTGAAGGCGGGCCACCGTCGCTTTCTTGTCCCACTCTGCCGCCGCGAAGCCATCTTCGTCACTCGGATTCGCCAAAGCTACGCCCAGGCGCTTGCAGCCCAACAACTCCCAGCCCGGCCCGAGATTGAGGTGCCTGCCGCCGACACCCATAGCCCAGAGACACTCCTCCGATTGATGGAGCGAGCATGGTCCCAGACCAAGCCGCCGACAGCACTCATCTTCTCGGACTGGCGAGACGCCGTGACGGGTATAGGCTTCCTACTCGCAAGGGGACTACGTGTGCCAGAGGACGTCTCGGTGGTCATCCTTTCCATGGATCACCAGGCAACATGGTTCAGGCCCCAGCTCGCCCATTACGCATTCCCAGAGGAGGGCTTCACCAAGGCACTGCTGAGGTGGATCGACGGCAAGCCCCATAACTCCGACACACTGCTCCGAAAGATGCTCGCGAGCTTCGAGCCGGGAAAGACCATCGCTGCGCCGAGGAGCTGAGCCGCCGGAGAGCGCTCAGAGGTCGGCGTTGTCGATCACGCGGGTGTCGCCGAGAAAGGCAGCCAACGCAACAACGCTACGTCCCGGAACGATTACGCTGATTGAGCGAAGCGTGTCGGCATCGACAACCTCGAGATACTGCAGGCGTAGGGCAGGCTCGGTGGCAAGGTGACCGCGGATGGCGCTAAGCAGCACAGGGGCGGAACGTTCGCCGGCCACAACCAGCGCCTGGGCGCGGCGCAGCGATTCGGGGATGACGCGGGCGCGCGCGCGGTTCTCGGGTGACAGGTAACGGTTGCGCGAGCTCATCGCCAGGCCGTCAGCCTCGCGCTCGGTCGGTGCGGCGACAACGCGGACAGGCACATCGAGGTCGCGCACCATCCGGCGGATGACCGCGAGTTGCTGGAGATCCTTGCGACCGAAGACCGCGGTGTCACAGCCGCAGGCGAGGAGCAACTTGAGCACCACCGTGGCGACGCCGCGGAAATGCCCTGGGCGATGCTCGCCGCACAGCCCCTGTGAGACCGATTCTTCCGTCACCCAAGTCGAACTGTCCGCGGCGTAAAAATCCGCGCCGGGCGCGAAGACCACATCCACCCCCCTGCCCTCACACAGGCGGCAATCGTCGTCAAAGGGACGGGGATACTTGGCAAAGTCCTCCTTCGGACCGAACTGCATGGGATTGACGAAGATCGAGACGACGCAGGCCGTGGCCTCGCGCCGCGCGAGATCGACCAACGCCAGATGACCCGCGTGCAGACATCCCATGGTCGGGACAAGGCCGATGGTCTTACCCGACCGCCTCAGGGCGGCGACCGCGGAGCGAAGCTCGGCGACGGTGCGGGCGATAACCATACAGGGAGAAAAGAGCCTAAGGACGAGGGACTAAAGACTAAAGGGGGCGCTGATCGCAGGCTCGCCACCAAAGGAGACGCCCGACTCGGAAAACCGAGGCGGGCGTCGAAAAGGTGGCCGGAGTCGGAATCGAACCAACGACACGGGGATTTTCAATCCCCTGCTCTACCAACTGAGCTATCCGGCCGATAGGGGGTTGAGCAGACCGCCTTTCCCCCGCGGTGTCAAGGTTGGGCGCAGGCCCCCGCTCAGAACTCGAATTTCCAGCTGGAGAGCCTGCGTTCCACCTCGGCCACGATCTCGGCCTCTCCCGCCTCGCCCTTGGGGGAGACGAAGGTCACGGAGAAGCGGACGAAGGCGCCACAGTCATCCCAGGGCACCGTCGAGATGAGGTGCTCGGTGATCATCCACTGCGAGAAGGCCTCGCCCGAGTCGAAGGCGACGCGACCCGAGGGACCTGTCGCGGCCTTGGGGGCGGGCATGTAGAGGAAAAAGCCGGCACCGGGCTTGCGCGCGCGGAAGCCCAGCCGCTGCAGGGCCTGAGTCAGCAAGTCCATGCGACGGGAGTACTTGGCGGCGATGGCGCGCGGGATGCCAGTGTCATCGAGGCCCGCGGAGCCCGCCTTCTGGATGCCAAGGAACTGACCGGAGTCGGTGTTGTCCTTGACGTCGCCGTAGGCGCGGACGAGCAGCGCGTTGCCGGCGACAAATCCGATGCGCCAGCCGGTCATGTTGTGGCTCTTGGAGAGCGAGTGCAGCTCGAGGGCGACGTCCTTGGCCCCGGGCACCTGGAGAATCGACACCTGCTCCCCGGCGAAGTGCAGCGAGCCGTAGGCGGCATCCTGGATGACGACCAGCTTGTGCTGCTTGGCGAAGGCGACGACCTCCTCGTAGAACTTGCGCGTGGCGACGGCACCCGTCGGGTTGTTCGGGTAGTTGATGACGAGCACCTTGGCCTTGGCGAGGATGTCAGCGGGAATCGCCTTGAGGTCAGGCAGGAAGTTGTTCTCGGCGGTCAGCTTGAGATTGTGAACGACGCCGCCGTAATACTTGGCGTGCGTGCCGAAGACAGGGTAGCCGGGCACGGTCATCAGGACCACGTCGCCGGGATTGATCAGGCACGCCGGCAAGATGGAAAGCGCCGCCTTCGAGCCGATGGAGTGGAGGACTTCGGTCTCGGGGTCGACGTCGACACCGAAGAGGTTTTTCATGTAACGCGCCGCCGCCTGCTTGAAGTCGCCGCCGCCATTGTCGGCGTAGCCGCGGTTCTCAGGCCTGGCCGCCTCGCCCTGCAGTGCCTTGACCACCTGGGGGAACGCCATCTCGTCGGGCTCGCCCACACCGAGGTCGATCAGGGCGACATCGGGCTTGGCCTTCTTGGCCGCTGCCTTCGCACGCTTGATCTTCTCAAACTTGTAGATGGCGGTCGACTTGCCGTAGTTCGCGCCGCCGATGCGTTCGGCGAAGAGCTGCTGGATGTAGGGGTCGGACATGGCTTTAGAGAGAAGAGGAAAGCGAAGGGAGGAAAGATGAAAGAGCAGGAGGTTGCACCCCGAGGGAGCGGATGACAGGATCTTCGCATGGAAAAACCCACCCGCGGCAACCTCCCCACCCTCGCGGGACTCGTCGCCCTACCCTTCCTGGCCGGAGCCCTCGGTTCGTGGGCCACGATGAACGAGGTCCGCGGTTGGTACACCACGTTGGCCAAGCCGGCGTTCAATCCGCCAAGCTGGGTCTTCGGGCCGGTCTGGACCGTGCTCTACATCCTGATGGGTGTCTCGCTCTGGCTGGTCTGGCGCTCGCCCTCACCTGAGTCGCGCACCACAAAGGTCACATGGTTCGCGATGCTTACCCTCAACGCCGCGTGGTCACCGCTGTTCTTCGGAATGCACCGCCCGGACCTCGCGCTCATCGATATCGCCTTCTATCTCGTCACGCTGTCCGCGCTGACACGGCTTCTCTGGGCGCAAAGCCATCTGGCGGGCTGGCTGCAGTTGCCACACCTCGCCTGGGTGACCTTCGCCGCCGTGCTCAACGCGTCGATCTGGTGGCTCAACCGCTGAGCGTCAGCGCACCGGCGACCGGGCGACTCTCAGCAAGTGGACGGAAGTGTGAGGGCGGCCGTCCAAGGCGCACCCGGAGGTGGCGAAAAGGAACTCCGGCTCACCCTGGGCGTCGAGCAGCAGCTTGGGTCTCTCAAGTTTGCGCTGACTGCCATAGACCATCCTGCTTGGCATGCTGGCTAGCTGCGGAAGGTAGGTCGGCAGCGTATGGAAACCGAGTTCAGCGCGCTCCCGCGGAAAGGTGAGTCCACCGTCTTCGGAGGTCCAGAGCACGCCAGCCCCGCTGACACCGGTGATGGACCCATGATTGTCCGTGGTCAGTAAACGGATCTTGCCGTGCCAGAGAAAGGCGCAGGCATCCTCGACGGTGACGCTGGCAGGAGAGATCGGATCGGGCGACATGACATAGGGTCCCTCCAGACGATCCGCGGTCGCCAATCCGAATCGCGCCTCCCCTGCCTTCGGCGAACCCGCTTTAAAATACAGATGGAAGCGCCTGCCAACGGCGAGCAATGAGGGGTTCACAACCTGGAAGCCGTGGCTGAAGTGCGCTGGGTCAGCCGAGCTAGCCAGCGCCTGACCGTTGCCGGAGGCAGGCTTCCAAGGACCTTCTAGACGATCGGCAATCAGGAGACCCACCGACTGGTTGCGAGGCCAACCTTGCTTGGGATTTGCGTTGGCGATGTAGGCCAGGGCGTATCGAGCGCCGAAGCGCCTAACCTCCGGGTTGTGCGGGGCGAAGGCATTCCAATCACCAGTCCTCCCCGTGCCCCTCACGACGGTCTCCGCAAAGCTATAGGGACCCTCCGGACGGTCGGCCACGTAGCGGGCAATCTCGCCGTGGGTGTGCCACCCAGGCTGGACACCCTTGGAGGGCCAACGCGAGACAAAGAGATGGATGCGTCCAGTGTCGTCGCGAATGGGCGAGGCACACCAGACCGACCAGCCAGGCTCGCTGACGACGGTGCCAACCCACTCCAGCCGGCGCGCGAGATCGGAAACCGGAACCTCGGAGGCCGCGGCGTGCGGGCCAGCGAGGAACGAGGCAACCACGAGCAGCAGGACGCGATGGGGGCTCAAGGACTGAGCTTGGTCCAGGCGGCGTTGGCCGCGGAGGACTTGACCACCGCTTCGATGAAGGCCATGCCGCGCACGGCATCCTCGATGCCAGGGTAGTCCAGCGCGAGCGGGTCGGGCTGGCGCTTCTCGGCGACGGCGAGCACGTGCTCGGCAAAGTTGCGGTAGATGTTGGCGAAAGCCTCGAGATAACCCTCGGGGTGCGCGGGTGGAGTGCGTGTGCCGCGCTTGGCGGCGGCGCCGAGGTAACCCTGACCGGCGCGGTAAAGCTCGGTCGGGCGGTCGAGGTGCTTCACGAGGAGCGTGTTCGGTTCGCGCTGGTGCCATTCGAGCCCACCCTTCTCGCCGTAGACGCGGATGTTGAGGTTGTTCTCCTCGCCGACGGAGATCTGGGAGGCATGGAGCACTCCCTTAGCGCCGCCCTCGAGACGGACGAGGACATTGATATCGTCGTCGAGCGCGCGTCCCTCGACGAAGCGGGTGGCATCCGCGGCAAGCTCGGCGATGCGCAACCCTGTGATGTACTCGAGGAGATTCTCGGCGTGGGTGCCGACGTCGCCGACGCAGCCTCCAGCGCCAGACTTGGCGGGGTCGGAGCGCCAAGCCGCCTGCTTCTGCCCGGTCGCCTCCAGCCGCGTGGCGAGCCAACCCTGGGGGTATTCGACAACCACCTTGCGAATCTTACCCAACGCACCACCGCGGATCATCTCGCGCGCCTGCTTGACCAAGGGGTAACCCGTGTAGTTGTGGGTCAGGCCGTAAAGACGACCGGTCTTACGCACGATTTCTCGGAGCGCCTTAGCCTCGGCCAGGTCGAGCGTGGCGGGCTTGTCGCTCAGGACATGAAAGCCCGCCTCGAGCGCGGCCTTGGCCGCGGGGAAATGGACGTGGTTGGGCGTGGCGATGGCGACGAAGTCCATCCGGCGGTCGGCGGGCAACGCGCGCTCGCGCTCCATCATCTCGGCGAATGAGCCGTAGGCGCGATCGGCGGGAAGCAGGATGTCGGCGGCGGAGGCCCGGGAGACCTCGGGGTCGGAGCTGAGCGCGGCGCAGGCCAGTTCGATCCGGCCGTCCATCGCGGCGGCGATGCGGTGCACGGCACCGATGAAGGCACCGCGGCCACCACCGATGAGACCAAAGCGAATCTTGCGAGACATAAGGGACGTTCAGCGCTTGGTTTGACGCTTGCGATCAAAGGCGGCGTCGAACGCCACCGCGTTGCTAGGGAACTGCAGCTTGCGAACGAAGGCACAACTCTCGGTCGCGCCATGGAAGCGATCCATGCGAATGTCCTCCCACTCGACCGAGAGCGGTCCGGTGTAGCCGACGTCGTTGAGCGCGACGATGACGGACTCGAAGTCGACGCCACCGCGACCGACGGAGCGGAACTCCCAGTTGCGGCGGGGGTCGCCAAAGGCAGTGTGGCCCCCGAAGACGCCGACCGTGCCGTCGCCCTTGCCCCACCAGACATCCTTCATGTGGGCATGATTGATGCGGTCGCCGAACTCGCGGATGAAGCGCACATAGTCGACGCCCTGGTAGGCGAAGTGACTCGGGTCGTAGTTGAACCCGAAGCGCTTGTGGTTGCCGACGGCCTTGAGCAAGCGCTGGGCCGAGGCGATGTCACAGGCGATCTCTCCCGGGTGCACCTCGAAGGCGAAGTGGACGTCGTGTGTATCGAAAGACTTGAGGATCTTCTTCCAGCGTTTGCCCACCAGATCGAAGCCCGCCTGAATATACTCCTGGCTGGTGGGCGGGAAGGGATAGATGGCGTGCCAGACCGGCGAGCCGGTGAAACCATTGACCACGGCCTTGCCGCTGCCGGATGGACGACCCTTCATGATGGACTTGCCCGCAGTGAAGAAATTGCGCGCCGCCTTCGCGGTCAGTTCCATCTCGGCGCAGGCACGCAGGTTCACTCCCTCAGGATCACCGTCACCCCAGACGTGCGGAGGGAGGATGGGGCGGTGCCGCTCATCGATGCGGTCGCAGGTGGCCTGGCCGACAAGGTGCGTCGAGACGGCCCAGCAACCGAGATCATGCTCGGCAAGGAGCTTCCAGAGCGACTGCACGTAGCCCTTCTCGTTGGCGGCGCGAGTGACATCGAAGTGGTCGCCCCAGCAGGCGAGCTCGACTCCATCGTAACCCATCGCCTTGACCTTGGGCAGAAGCTTGACGAGGGGGAGGTCGGCCCACTGGCCGGTAAAGAGGGTGACGGGGCGCATCGGTTGATCGGGGTTCAAGCCATTCAATGGGCAGATTCCGTGGGTGGAAAGCAGGAAGAGCCGCCGCCGACTCGCTCAGGCAAACGCCGCGGATAACTGCGCCTCGAGTGCGGCATAGGCAGGGGCCAAGCTTAATCTAGGCGAGATAACCCCGGGGTCCGGGGCGCAGAGCGAAGCCTCGAGCCTGGCCAAGGGGAGATTGAATCCGGCAACGGCGGCGCGCATCGCGGCTCCCAGCGCGGCTGAGTCCGAGACCACCAGCCGGCTCACGGGGGCCTGAAAGACGTCGGCAAAGACCTGGGCGATGGCGTCGTTCTCGGAGGCACCACCTGTCAGGAGCAGGCTTTCGGCGCGGGTCGAGATCCAGCGACTATGCAGTCGGAGGTTGAGGGCCTGGCCCTCGACCGCGGCGAGCGCAAGGGCTGCGCCGACGACGGGAGCGCCGACCGCTACCCTGCCGGCAGCGCGACGTGGGGTGATCTCGTCCTGCTCCAGCGGGAGCACGGCCGAGCGCGCGGGCGCGGCGGACCGCATCGCGTGCGCGAATGCGTCCCAATCCGACAAGCCGAGCTCGCGGCGCACCGCCTCGCGGGCGAGCGATCCGTTGCGCACGCAGACCAGGCTCATCGCGCCACCCATCGGGTTGCCAAAGGCGTGCCCGAGCCCGGCAGGGTCGGTGCGCACGCCGGCGATCGCGGCGAAGAGCGTGTCGCTCGTGCCGAGGCTGACCACGACGCGGCCGGGACGGGACGCGCCCATGCCAACGAGTGACGAGGGGTTGTCGCCGGAACCTACGACCACCTGGCAGCCCGGCGAGAAACCGTGGCGCATCACCAGCCAGCGCGCGGCGGGGCCGACAATCTCGTTGGCGCGGGCGAGGCGGGGCAGCTTTCGGGCGAGGTCGGGCGCGGTCGCGGCGAGCGACTCGGGCGACCACACACCGCGATCAAGGTCCATTAGGTTCATCCCAGCTCCGTCCCCCGTGTCAATGGGTGCGTCAGTTCCGGCGAGGAGCGAGGTGATGAAGGATGAGACAAGGTGGATGCGACCGGTGCGCGCCCAGGCATCGGGCTGCAGGCGCGCGAAGCGCGAGATCTGCGGCCCCGTGAAGCGAGGAGTGGGTACCGATCCCGTGAGGCTCGCCACCGCCAAGTCACCGCCAAGCGCAGGGGAAATGCGGGTACAGTCCTCGGCGGTGGACCCGTCCATCCAGATTGGCGAAGTCGGACGCGTGAGATGCGGACGCACTGCATCGGACCAAGACCTGCGGGACGGGTCCGCACGAAGCCCCGCCTGCCAAGTAGCGTCGAGGTAGACACTACCATGCTGCTGCCCCGAAACGGCGACCGCCGCGATGGAGGCCGGATTGACGCTCTCGGCCAGGCGGTCGAGTGCCAACTGGAGCGCATCGACCCACAGCAGGGGATCGGCATGCACCTCACCGCCGACCCCGCCGGGGATGAACCCGTTGGGATGTCCGCGATCAGGAAAATCCGTCCCGAAGCCGACGCGTGTCCGGCAGACGACAGACGCCGTCTCGGTGTCGACCACCAGTAGAGTGATGCCCTGGGTAGAGAGGTCTAGGCCCAGAACCCGTGCCATCGCTCAGCGGATGTACTCGTTGATGAGGTTCTCGAGCAGCTCCTGCCGCCCCGACTCAAGCAGCGGCGGACGGATGCGGCGCGCATAGGCGTCGAGCTCCGCGAGCGTCACCTTGCCCTTCTCGATCCGCCGGCCGACACCGGAGTCCCACGAACGGTAACGCCGGGCGACGTGTCGCTCGAGACGTCCGTCGCGCAGGATGGCGTCGGCGATGCGCAACCCGCGCGCGAAGGCGTCCATGCCGCCGATATGGGCGTGGAAGAGGTCGACCGGCTCGTGGGACTCGCGGCGGCGCTTGGCGTCGAAGTTGAGCCCGCCGGTCGTGAAACCGCCCATGCGCAGGATGCGCAGCATGATGCCGGTGGTCAGGTAGAGGTCAGTTGGGAACTGGTCGGTGTCCCAGCCGAGCAGGGTGTCGCCGCGGTTGGCGTCGACCGACCCGAGGGCGCCGGCGGCGATGGCTACCTCCATTTCATGCTCCATGGTATGCCCCGCGAGCGTCGCGTGGTTGGTCTCAAGGTTCAGCTTGAAGTGGCGCAGCAGGCCATGCTCGCGCAGGAAGTTGAGGCAAGCCGCCGCGTCGGAATCGTACTGGTGCGTCGACGGCTCGCGCGGCTTCGGCTCGATGTAGAGTTGCCCCTTGAACCCGATGCGACGGGCGTGATCGACCGCCAGGTGCAGGAGCTTGGCAAGATGGGCCTGCTCGCGGCCCAGGTCGGTGTTGAGCAGGGTGGCGTAGCCCTCGCGACCGCCCCAGAAGACATAGCCCTTGCCGCCAAGCGCATGGGTCGCCTCCAGCGCGTGGCGGACTTGGCTGGCGGCGTAGGCGAAGACGTCGGCCGAGGGTGAGGTCGCGGCACCCTGGGCATAGCGCGGGTGGGCGAAGAGACAGGCGGTGCCCCAGAGCAACCGCTTGCCAGTGGCGCGCTGGTGTGCGCGCAACTCGCGGGTGACGCGGGCGAGATTGGCGTGCGTCTCATCGAGCGTGCGACCCTCAGGGGCGACGTCACGGTCATGGAAGCAATAGAAGTCGATCTGGCACTTCTGGAGGAACTCGAAGAAGACGGTCACGCGACGCAGGGCATTGTCGAGCGAGTCGGTGCCATCATCCCAGGGCATGAGGGCGGTCGGTGCGCCGAAGGGATCGGCCAGCCCATTGCGCATCACATGCCAGTAAGCGGCGGCAAAGCGGAGATGGTCGCGCATCGCCTTGCCGCCGACCTTGGCGGCGGGATTGTAATGCTTGAACGCGAGGGGATTGCGTGAGCGGGGACCCTCGTAGGCGATGACCGGGATATCCGGGAAGTGCTCGGCGCGCGAGCGGCGGTGAGGACGCTTGGTTTTCGCCATGGCGAGATTCAGCGCGCCGTCTTGGCGCGGTCGATGGCACCAAGCAGGTGCTGCAGCAGCTCATCGGTGAGCGAGAGCGCCTCCGCGTTGAGCCGATCCTTGCGGGCGAGGCGCATCGCGTCGGCCTGCCAGATGTCATGGGGAATCATCCGCACGACCCCGTCGACCTCGACCGCATGCGCGGCCACGACATGTAGCTCACTGCCGGCGCCGTATTCCTCGAAAGCGGAGAAATGGAATCCCTCGATGCGGACCTGGATGACCGCATCGGGATCCTCGGCCTCGGTGACGACCTGGAAGCCCGAGGCGGCGAGCCGATTGCGGAGGGCGGCCTCGACATCAGCCCGGGCACCACTGACGACATCATCCGAGTTCACGCGCACCGACAGGCGCTTCAGGCGCGCAAGCTCCAGGCCGCGGCCGCCAGGAGGCTTCGGATCCGCAATGGCAGGGCTGGCGTCATCGATCCGCACCGGGCTCGGGGCGGTGATGCGACCGAGCGCAAATCCCCCAAGCGCCGACAGGCAGGCCAAGAGAACGATGGCTCCGCGTTGCATGGGAAGAGTCAGACCAAGGTGTGCCGTCTGACTGAGGGGTCAACCCCTCAGCGGGCGAGTTGGGTGACACGGCGCCGGGGATAACTGGCCCCCTGGCTCCGCACGTACTCGTGCACCCAATCAAGCCGAACCGTATCGCCCGCCTTGAGGGCCCTGGCGAACGCGAGAATGTCGGCCGAGACCTCCTCGCCCTCCTTCAGCGGCAGCAGAAACTCGACTGCCTTGGGATCGCCGTGGTGAGGATTGTCCTTCACGTACTCACGGTACGCGGTGATACGAAAGACCGCGACGTCCCGGGCATGGCCGCACTTGTCAGGGCAGAGCGCGGTACGATGGCGGCACGGCAGATGGCGCACACCCTCAAAGACTGCATCCGTGCGATGTACCGAAAGAGAGTCGACCTGGGTAGGCGGCGGGTCGACGGCCTGGCCAGTAACGACGGCGAGCAGCACGAGGAACAGGGGGAATCGCATAATCGCACTCTAGCACATCTGCGAAGCGCACCAACACTTTCCTAGCGCCCGAAATCGAGGGAATAGCTGCCGGCCTCGGATGAAATCCGGTAGGCGATTCTCAGGCGCCCGTCGGGCAACCAGCCGAAGTCCGTGAGCACCCCATGGAAACATCCTGATTCACGCGAGAGACGGAAGACCCACTGTGGTGAGCCAATCCGCCCCGGACCAGGCAGGTCACCCGACAACGGACCGCGCGAGCAGCGGTAAGCGAGCAGTGGCGTATACCCGCTCTCCGGTGCGCGACGCGGGGCGACTAGGTCGGGAAGAAGCATCTCGGTGCAAGCAGGCGAGACGGATGCGGCAAAGCCCGCCTGTCCAGGCCGCGGCACGGCGACAATCCCGTCACCTGGGACCGTGAAGCGCATGACGACCTCATCGGTGTAGGGCGCGGTCGACGCGCGAGGCAGACTGGCGGAGGGACAACGTCCGCGCAGTAAGACATCGGCATGCCTTCCGACGCCCAGCGGCGGCAGGAAGGCGCCGAGAAGCAGATCGAATCCGTGCTCGGCGCCATCGTCGGGCAACGCGCGCGTGAGCAACTCGAGGCGGACCGACTCAGCCGCGCCGAGGCGAGCGGGCAGCACCACGCGCGCGACAGGCACGCCGATGGGTGTGCGGCGGGCAGCGACGTGAAAGCCCGGCGCCACCGCGGACACGATGAGTTCCGGGAGGGCGTGGTCACCAGCGAGATGCGCACGGCCCCGGCTATCCGCGGTCGCGCGGCTCACCACCCTGCGCGCTGGCGCGTTCCAAGGGTCCAAGGCGAGCCGCGGCACGGTCTCGCAACTGACCGCCGCGCCGACCACGGGAGCGCCGGACTCATCCAGCACCTCAACCTCAATCACGAAGGGAGCGGCGGCGCAACGCACCCCCAGGCAAAGGGCGATGACTTGACGGAAAGTACGGCTCATGGGTTTGTCCGGGAGAGCCCGGCCGAGAGGCAGATGTGCGCGAAGACGGGATAAACATAAGGGTAGGCCACGTTCTTCCAGTCACTGTGTCGCCAGACGTAGGCAGATGCGGTTAAGTGTGGCGCAAGCTCCACCCCGCGCGGCCAGCCCAGAGGGAAGGGTCTGAGCTCGCCACACGGCGGATCGATGGCCTCCGCTCCGTCCATCCGGAAATTCTCGGCACCGGCGACCGGGACCGAACCAGCTGGATTGCTCAGAGCCGGTATAGCATGCGCCAGCAACTCATCCCGCACCGTCCACGTCAACGACCGTGGCACCGTCGACTTGGCGCCCCAGCCAGCGGTGGCGGAGAGTCGACGCGCCACGGCGCAGGAACCAGGCGACCTAGGCCCCACGGCCGCGGAGGTGAGCACCGCATCCAACCGGAAGCTGGAAAAAAGCGGATCCGTCCTCAGCAGCGTGATGCGCCTGGGGCCAGTGCCTGCGAGCAACAGTCGCTGCGCGCGGAGCCGAGAGGCGGAGGCGAGAGCCCATCCGCCCTGGGCATGCGCGGGATTGACGGCCTCGAGCATCCAGCGCCCCTTGTGCGTCTCCTGATAAATCCAGGCACCATGGTCGGCGGCGGCGATGAGCCCGGGCCAACGTGCCGCATCGGCAGGCGCGGGCATCAGCACGTCCTCGGTGCGTGAGTAGAGATTGAGCACGGGCGCATCGCCGACAAGCCGACCACGCCAGGTGCAGCCGGCCCGAAGGTCGGAATCCGGGTAAAGGCCGGCCCACGCCGACGCCCTCGACTCGGGCCAACTCCAGGGCGCTGTCGCACGCCAAGGACCGGAGTGCGGCAACATCAGGGCTGCCGCGGTCGCAGCTTCGCCGCCGGCGTAGTCGACACATCGATCCTGCGCGCGGGCATCGAGCGCCTCGGCTGGTAGGGCGGCGTTGAGAAGGACAAGCTGCCGTATATCCGCCGAACCAACCAAGCGTTCCCGTCCAGCCAAGACGGTCACATAGGTGCCGAGAGAGTGCCCAACCAGCACCCATGGTTGACCGGGCTGCATTCGCTCGAGCGAGCGCACCTGCTCGGCAAGGCGATCCGCAGCGGCCGGTGCACACTCCACCGCCATGCCGTAATTGGCCGAACCTTGGTCACCAAACCACCGAAAGGCGACGAAACGTCCACGCGAACCGGCTTGGTGGAGTCGCTTGAAAATCTCCGCACCCCAGGCGCGACCAGCACGGGCGTCGACATTGAAGCCGTGGGTGAAGACAACCCACGGTCCGGGAGAGAGGCTGTCAGGGAACGCGGGTGGCTCGATGGAAGAGGAGAGCCCGGGATGGCGCGCGTCCCACTGACGGTAGAAGCTCTCGACTGGGGCGACCATGATTCGGAGAGGAGCCCGCAGGAGAATATCGTCATCCCCCGGCATCCGGTCGGCAGGCACACCCTCGCGCACCAGACAAACCCAGAGCGTCGCAGCGCCTGCTGTGCGTCCCTCGAGCAGGAGGGTCGCCTCACCCTCGCCGAGGAGGCGCGGACCGACGAGCGAGTGGGAGAAAGCCGCTGATAACACAATGCCGCCCGAACCCGCTGGTGACTTAACCGCAGAACCGATATCCTGGTTAAGTCCATGACCATGGACTGCACCAAAGTCCCGCTGCAGGTACTGCGCTGCGCGGGCCACGGGTAGACTGGTCTCAAGGGCGCTCACAAGCGATGGGCCGCTAATCAGTCGGATCTGGAACGGTGGAAGATCCGATGCGGCCGCACCCAGGCGCAGGCAGACAGGAAACCAATCGATGAGGTCGCAGCGCCCACCAAGCGCAAGGCGCTGGAAGTTGGGCGGCGATGCAAGAATGGCACCTGGCAAGTCGGAGTCGGGGTCGTCGGTCAACTCACCGTCGTCATGGTCATCGTTGAGCCAAAGCCGAAGCGGACGCGCCGCGGGCGTCCCGCCCGTGTCGTCCATCGGGAAACGCCCGCGCAGGCCGGAGTTGTCGACAGCGCGGTCATGGTCGCAACGCACGCGCAAGGGCACGAGGAGCACGATGCGTGATTCGCAGTCGGACGGAGCCATCCCCTCCTTGAGGGGTATGCCATTGGCATCCCGACGAAGTCGGTCGGCACGGATACGGGAGCCGACCGCGAGGATGGCGCCGTGGTCATCGGTCGCGACCGCGGCGAAATCGAGCCACGGCTCCTCGTTGTCGACGAGATCGGCGAGCCGGTCGCAGGGGCCAGGTGCACCGAGCGACCAAAGGCGGCTCGAGTGGCCGAGCTCTACCGCGACCGGCTCGCCAGCGTCGTTGCAGGTCAGCGCAAGGCGCACGGCGTCGCCATCGAGCGGAGTGGGCTCAGCCTGAAGCGATGCATGCCAATGGAGCCGGGTGCGGAAGCGACTGAGTAACGCTCCGTCGTCCGAGAAGGCGAGCGGCTCGAGGTCGGGTCCGAGTTCGGCGACGCGCCCTGCGCCCTCGAGTCGCCAAATGGGCACGGCGCTATCCGGCACCACCGGCCGCACCCAACGTCCACCGGACCCATCCGCCACGACCTCTCCGTTGGCGAGCCGTCGAGAGGGGCGCGGGGCTCCGCCAAGCGACACCACCAACACGTCGCACGGGATCGGAGCTGGCTCCAACGTGATGGGCACGGC
>Ga0129333_10000324_pt1 | contig 36619 bp, 34 predicted proteins | sample CPB6_08_DNA_FD_94474 | JGI IMG/M metagenome (GOLD analysis project Ga0129333, IMG submission 94474) | Freshwater to marine salinity gradient microbial communities from Chesapeake Bay, USA - CPBay_Sum_0.6_0.8_DNA | ecosystem: Environmental > Aquatic > Marine > Coastal | place: USA: Chesapeake... | reverse complement strand
TTCCCTATTCTCCTGGTAATAGTTGCTCATAATATTTAGCATTCATTTGGAAAAAGAGCTGTTTAGACCAATTAGAAAAGGGGAAGAAAAGGTGTAAATATTTCTATGAGACCACTTTGTAAGGCCTGTAATCAACGTCCTAAAGCCGTTAACTACCACAAACATGGTAAGACCTACTATAGGACATTATGTGAAGCCTGTTTAGCACACGGAGCAGGGTCGCATGTGCCTAGATGGCAAAGAGCTGGATATAAACCTAAGAATTACTGTGAGAAGTGCGGATACAAATCACAGCATAAAGAAGTGTTTCGTGTATTTCACCTAGACGGAAATTTAGATAACTGCCGTCCTACCAATTTAAAAACAATCTGTTCCAATTGTGCTCAGGTGCTTCACAAGGAGGGCATCAGTTGGCGTCAAGGGGACCTCATTGCCGACTATTAGTTTGGCCTGTGAATACAAGTCACTGATTGTTCCGTTGTTATCTATAACATAATCAAAATTAGTTCCAACCCAAGCAGTTTCGGAAGCATGGATTTTACGCATTTTTAAATCCTGTACAGCCCAATTATGACCTTTGTTAGCTTCGACTGCAACATCGTACCAATCCGGTAAAACACCGCGCTGCACCCAAATAATTTGTCCGCCTGCATTTCGAATACTTTGTATTTCGTTAGGAAAACGGCAGTCAGAGATTACAACATGATCTTTAGAGTTTCGGAGTTTATTTTCTAGACTAGCGATCCAGATATCGTCGTGGAATGCTTTGCGGCATACTTCTGTGCCCCAGTATTGTAGTACCCAACGTGGAGTAAGTGTAGGCATAGATAAACGTTCTGCCCACCACGGATCTACCTGCTCACGCCACTCTCGGGCTTCTTTAGTGCGCCCTTCCAGCATAGTTCTGTCCCAGCCGAATACTGCGCTTACAGCATCTTTAAGAGTGCTGGCAAATGACTCGCGTCTAAATTCGTGAAAGTTTACAAGATAGTCAGCGACTGTATCCTTGCCGCTGCCGATAAATCCGCAAATACCAATGATCATAATGTCCTCCAATTAAAGACATTATAACATTAATGCTAAAATGCTGTCAACCAGTAATCCAGGTATAGCCGCTGCCGCCGGGAACAAGTTTGATTAAATCATCAATTAACTTTTCCATTTCGGTTTGAGCTTCTGAAATTAACGCTGTGCCATTCAGCTGTGTTCCGCCCTGTGGTCCAGCAATCTGACCAAACTTACTGCGTGCCTGTCCTAGCATCATTTTACAGTTGGCTAAACTATAATCTTTGATCCATTGTCCAGAATATACATCATCGATTAGTGAAAAATCAGGTTTTGTATTATACACCTGTAGCATTACTGATTCTTCTCCCCGTGGACGCTGATGTATTATCAGCTTACGACTCTGAGGATGCCATGTGAAGTTTATGAAACTTCCAAACATTTTACCTATCTGTTCTTGATACTGCGCAAATAGTTCATAGGTTAGAAGTCCGCCCATATTAGTCGAACTAAGCAAATATGTGTTTGTATACGCTAAGTTGAATGGTTCGAATACAGTACCGCCTGTACCGTTGCCTGTTCTAGAACCCACACTTCGTCTAAAAATTTGACGTACTTGTTGTATTTCTTTTGGTAAAATATATTCGTTGATATTTTCCTGTAGAGTTAAAAAAGCATAGGATTCCTCTACTGCGTTGTCGCTGCGTTGTCTAAATACCGACAGCGAACGATTAAGTGCCGTTTCATAGTGTATAGGATCTAATTCAACATCTACCATACCGTCGCCTAGCATGGTTTTGCAATAATCGTATACGGATTTTTTAGCTTGATCTGTAGTGCTCATGCTAGTATTTATCGTAGCGGTAAATATACTACTATGCCAAGACTCTCGCTGTATCGCCCAGAAAAGGGCAATGACTACAAATTTATAGACAAAAATGCCTGGGAAATGTTTCAGGTGGGTGGCACCGATGTGCTGGTCCACAGATATATAGGTCCAGGAGCTTCAGTGCAGGGTGACACTCCCAGTACTCCAGTATATCAAACTGATTCAGTTACTAATATACAAGATCTATTATTTTTAGAAAATAGAGATCGCAAATATGATCCCGATGTTTATGTGATGCGAGGAGTTTATAATATCCAGGACATAGATTTTAACCTTAGTCAATTTGGGTTATTTCTGCAAAACGACACAATTTTTATAACCTTTCATATCACAGATACTATAGAAAAATTAGGCAGAAAACTAATTTCGGGTGATGTAATAGAATTGCCTCACCTTAAAGACGAATATGCATTAAATGATTTAACATTTGCACTTAAACGTTTTTATGTGATTGAAGAAGTTACGAGAGCTGCTGAGGGATTTTCTGCAACATGGTATCCTCATCTGTATCGTGCTAAATGTAAACCATTGGTAGATAGTCAAGAATTTAAACAAATTCTAGATGACATTGCCAATAAAGAATTTTACAAAGGTGCTTACAATGCTAATATCACTTACTACCCAGGTGATATAATTCTAGCCCCTAACGGAAAAAAATATCAGGTAATTCAAGAAGCTACAGGTATAACTCCCCCTAATACGACATATTATGCATTAGCTGATACACTAAGAGATGTAGTCAGTACCTATGAAAAAGAAATGCAGATTACATCAGCAGTATTAGATCAGGCTGAAGCGGATGCACCTCGCAGTGGTTATGACACTAGCAAATTTTTTACACTGCAACGAACAGACGATGGTACAGCAGAACTAGCTACGGTTGATGCTAGCCAGGTTACAGCAGATGCAGCTACTCAGGCCACAGACGAGAAAGGAAATTTATTATTTGATACTGATGGTAACCCTATCTATGTTGGACAAACTGCCAGCAGTGTTATAATGCCAGCAGATGGAGATGGATACAACGGTTATCTAACAGATGATGGAGTGCCGCCTAACGGTGCACCATTTACTGCAGGTATTGCCTTTCCTATTAATCCTAACACTGGACAATTCTGCCTTCGTACAGATTATCTACCAAATAGATTGTTTAGATTTGATGGATATAGGTGGCGTAAATTTGAGGATAATGTCCGTATGACAATGAGTAATCTAGGTACTAGCGATACTGCTGCAGGTAAACCTTTTGCAGGCAAGGATGATAGGAAAACTCAAAAGGCTACATTTATTAATAATACAACAGTTTCGACCATAGATGGCCAAACGGTAAAAGAAAAACAGAGTCTCAGCAAAGCTCTTAGACCAGAGGCGGATGAATAATGGACTTTTTTTATGATGGACAGATAAGACGCTATGTTACACAGTTCATGCGAGTGTTCATAGGTTTCAAATATAAAGCAGGCGACGGCGAGGAGAGACAGATACCGGTTATGTACGGTGATCTTAGTAGACAGGCGGCTAGCATTATCAAAGAAAACAGCGAAAACAAAATGCCAACTGTTCCTAGAATCGCCTGTTACATTAGCGGTTTAGAACTAGCCACCGATAGATTAGCCGATCCTACATTTATTAGTAAGATTCATATTAGAGAGCGCAGATATACGGATGCCGGAGGCACTAGAGAATATGAAAATGTCCAAGGCGGAAATTATACGGTAGAAAGATTAATGCCTACACCTTTCAAATTGACGATGAAAGCTGATTTATGGACATCAAATACAGATCAAAAACTACAACTGCTAGAACAGATATTGGTTTTATTCAACCCCAGTTTAGAACTACAAACCACAGACAATTATATAGACTGGACTAGCCTAAGTTCGATGTATCTAACTAGTACTAATTTCAGCAGTAGAACTATTCCGCAGGGAGCAGAATCAGAAATAGATATTTGTAGTTTAGATTTTGAATTACCTATATATATCACACCTCCGGCAAAGGTGAAAAAGCTAGGAATAGTTCAAAGCATTGTTGCGAATGTATTCAACGAACAGGGCAATGTATTAGAATTAGAGGAATTGGTTTATAATAGAGCCACACCAGGAACAGCTTTGGCAGGAAAACCCTACGGCAAGTATAGAGTATTATTGTTTAAATCAAATACAGGCAATATGTTTGATCATCAATATGACCTTACATTAGTAAATCCATCTGAAGCTGTACTGTCTATGGGAATCAGCGAGAAAGAAACTAAAAACGGTGAGCCTATTGACTGGACTCTGATTCTAAATGTTCAAGGTGGGTATGTTCCTGGTAGCGAAGTATGGTTTAAAAAAGCCAGCGGATATGAAATCGTGGGTACGTTTGTAACTAATCCTTTAGACTCTAGTATTCTTACCGTAACATTAGATCCAGACACCTATCCTGCTAACGATGATATAGCCAGCAGTATTGCTGGCATACCTGCTAGAGGTACAGTAGATGCTATCATAGATCCATACAAATACAACCCTTTACAGGTATATGGATCACATGCTGCCATTCCTTTGGGATTGAGATTTTTAATGTTAGACGATGTTAATAACAGTGCGAATAGAGGCGGATATATTCAGCTACCTTCTAACCCTGCAGACAGCACTAACATTCCTTATAGAGGACCTCAGGCATGGAGGGAACCTAGCAACAATGACAGTTCGTGGGACAATCAAGATGGCACAGATCCAATTATTAAAGCTAATTCTATTATAGAATGGGATGGTAGTAGATGGAATACTATTTGGGACCCAGACGAAAACACCTTAGAAGCGGCCGATCAAGCCGGAGAGGAATTTTCTCCTACCCATATTCAAAATATCCGTACCGGAGTGAAATATAAATGGGATGGCACTCAATGGATCAAAGCCTTCGAAGGTGAGTATCTGCCAAACGAGTGGAATTTCAAACTAGTGGGCTGATAAGTATAGGTATGCAACAGCGTGCCGGACTTTTATTCCTAGCAAAAAACACAGGACGAATATTACTCATCCTACAAGATGATAGATGGACTGTTCCTACGTTTGCTAGAAAGACAACACTAATGGAAGATGTGCAGGAATTATTACAACAATATGCTGTTGGAAGGATTATACCTATCGAACTATATCTATCTCAAGATAGAGGTTTTGAGTATGGCACATATGTATGTGTTGTTGACCAAGAGTTTATTGGTTTAGCAGCGCCTACCATCTGTTGGGCTACTTTAAATTTTTTACCTAAGCAATTGCATGCAGGTTTAAAGACCACATTAAATAATCAGATTATCCGCACGAAAATTGATACCATAATGGAGTTAACAAATGCAACTAAGTAAAAATCAAAGATTTGTTGAAGAATATAAATCGTGGTCTGAAAAAATTTCAAAAATTTCGGACGACGCTGCAAAAAATGAGTGCCTGCAGTTATTAAGAGAATTAAATTCTCACGTTAGAGACATCGACAAGTATCACACTGAATTCACAGGTATGACAAAACTCCCGGGTCAATTAAACGATGTTAGAGAAAATCTAATCTCTGTGAGAAAAAAGTTAGATTCTAAAATCAAAGCCTGCGAACAGGCAAATTTAATTAGAGAGAACCAAAGTTCTTAACTGTAATTGTACCTACCATGGCAGCATGACTGCCGCATTGATATCTATAACTACCCGATATTGAATCTGGAATTTTCCAATATAAAGTTCCAGAATCTTTGCCTTGGGCATTAGCGCCTGTAGAAACGACACCTGCGGTACTGACATGTACTAAACCGTTATTGTAGTTTGTTCCTGTATTATCTTGGATTAGAAAAGGATGGCCTGATGCCTGTAGATTAAATGCTATGGTAGTAGCGTTGATAGCAAAAATTGTAGGATCATCTGTTGTTCCGTACTGATCAAATCTATATCCTGCTGCTCCGTTATTTGTTACGGTCAACATAGTTATAGCTGGAAGATAAATTTTATCTATAGTCAACGACGCTGAGGTAACATCACTTAGTCCTGTGAAGGCAGTAGCACCTGCAGACACTGTGCTGGTAATTGTAACCGTATCTGTAGAAGCATTTGTGGTGATTGAAATTCCAGCCCCTGCTGCCAGTGTCAACGTGTCGGTGGCTGAATCAGCCACTACATTATCCTGTCCTGCAACAGAAATGGTTTCGAAAGCATTTGAACTACTACCACTATTTGTAATTGTAATGGTATCGGTACTGGCATTAGTTGTTATTGTTATGCCGCTGCCGGCAACTAACGTAAGAGTATCTACAGCAGAATCGGCAACAACAGAACTCTGTCCAGCTACAGCAATAGTAGAAAAACTATCGGAAGAAGTACCTCCGGTAACAGTAGCCCAGGTGTTATCTCCTCTTAGATAAGTGCTGGCACTGGGTGTGCCAGAAGCACCAATTCTAGCAATAGGTACAATGCCCGTTGTTAACTGTGTGGCGTTCAATGACGTAAGATTTTCTCCGCTGGCGGCGGGCAATGTTGCGGGAAATCTAGCATCGGGAATAGTACCACTAGTTAATTGTGTGGCATTTAGCGCAGTTAAATTTACACCACTTGTCGCAGGTAATGTTGCAGGAAATCTAGCATCGGGTATGGTTCCGGTGCTGAGATTAGCAGCACTGAGTCCAGTTATATTTGCGCCGCCTCCGCTGAAATTAGTTGCGGTTAACAATCCAGCATCCGAAATAGTCGCGGAACTATTTTGTATGATAGTGCCTGTAGTACCGTCGTATCGTACGATAGCATTATCTACGTATCCTCCACCTGAGCTAACTACATCACCTGTACCTGCTCCGGTAGCACCTGCTGGTCCTGGTGGTCCAGCTGGTCCTGGAACTCCTACTGCACTAGTCTGTTGATATGTTCCGTCCGGAAATACTATAGCATTTCCTACAACTATGTCGCTGTCAAAAGTCACTGTTGGAGTAAAAGTTATTCCTGAACTGTCTACACTATCTATAGTAGTGCCAACAAATGTAATTGAACCTGTACTAGTGGTAGAAGCAATAGTTATTGTGTCGTTGCCTGCATTGGTAGTAATGGTGATATTAGATCCTGCTGCCAATGTTAGTGTGTCGGCTGTTGAATCGGCAACAATATTAGATTGTCCTGTCACTACAATTGTGCTAAATGAATTAGGTAAACTTGATTCGCTTGCTACAGGAACCCATTGTCCTGCATGTGCATAATATAGTTTTCCTGTATCATGCACATGTGCCACCATGCCATGATAATCTATAGGAGATACTTCATCATTTAAATCTGCTAGCGTGTCCCAATGAAAGCGTATTTTATTTTTTTGACCGGAAACATCTAGGATTCCAGACAACGCCAAGGTATTAGTGCTATCACCCACCCATGTCAAAGCAGATAGATCATTTACTTGTGACCCGTTAGAAGGATAGTAGGCAATTTTTCCCGCTACACCTGTCTGTACTCCGCCGCTGAATCCTGCAGCAGTGGCTTTGGCTAAAAAATCATTATTTGAAACATTGGTAAGATCATCCTTGGCTAATGCCACTCCTCCAATTTGTCCATTATATAATCGTAAAGTGTTAACATCTTTATCAAAATAAATTTCGCCAGACTGGCCGGATTTTCTATCCAAAAAATCGCTTTCTCTTGGAATTATTCTCAGTGTTTTTATAGGTGCGGTCATCGATTTTCCCAATTCTTAACATATTTATCATAGCCATTTCGCGAATGCAAACTAGCAAAAAAAGGCATAATAAATATGTTTTTGAAAATAAGGATATATTATGCTTATCAAACCAACTTTTGACAGAGTATTTGTAAAGAAGGACGAGCCCATTTCTGTATCTAACGGCGGTATCGTGATTCCTGACCTAGCTCAAGAGAAGGCAACTAGAGGCACAGTGATAGCGGTAGGACCCGGTAAGTATGCAGAAAAAACAGGAGTATTCATTCCTACCACATTGGCCGTAGGAACCAGAGTTTTATTTCACCCCTATGCAGGTAGTGAATTAACTGTAGGCGGAGATAGTTTTTACAACATGCCCGAACATGATGTATGGGCAATAATTGAAGATGAATAAAGAATTACAACAAAACAATTATGTTATTGTTGAAGAATTCTTACATCCCGAACTGAGTGCAGATCTAGCCAAACAATTTAAAAATGATTGTGCTTCTAATTTTGTAACATCAGATAAAGATGTGGCAAATGCGCCAGCAGTTTACATGTATCCGCTATTTGTTAAACTGCTGTATTCAAAAATATTTTTTATGAATGATCTCGTAGGAGAAAAATTATATCCTACTTATTCATATGCTAGGTGGTATCAAACAGGTGCAGAACTTAAACCACATACAGATGCCGAGGCCTGCGAGATAAGTGTCACCCTAAATTTATCAGGAGATAAATGGCCGATTTATATGACTAATCCGCAAGGAGAAGTGACGGGAATAGAATTAACGCCTGGTGATGCAGTTATCTATAGAGGAGCACGTTCTAGACATTGGCGAGAAAAATTTCAAGGCAAAGAATGTGTGCAAGTTTTTTTACATTATGTGAGAATAGATGGCCCGAATGTAGATCATGCGTTTGATCTTAGAAGACAAGGACGTTTCTAAATGAATTCTTATAAACCAGCTATCTCTCCTACAGTTTTTAAAAATATCAAAGACATGGTATTTTCGAATTCATTTCCTTGGTTTTTAACAGAAACTGCCGATCTATACAGTTCTACTAATCCTTTTGATTATAGTTTTAGTCATTTAATATATTCAAAAGATTTTAAATCTTATTCTACAGATATATTTTTAACAGCTATAGCCTGCGCTTTAGACAATCATAAAATAAATTTTAAAGATATTTTAAGAATACGCCTAGGTCTAGTAACTCCTCTTAAAGAAGTTTACAGAAATATTCCTCATGTTGATCAGGCCAGCTTTCATCAAACAGGACTAATATATCTTAATTCCTCAGACGGTCCTACTGTAATATACAACGAAAAATTTTCACCAAATTTCGGAAAATCAATTCAAGAATTAGCTTCACAAACTACCTTTACTGTTTTAGAAGAAATAATGCCTGAAGAAAACAAAATGGTTATTTTCAATGGGTTTCATTATCACAGTAGCAGCCGACCTACCAATTGTCCTGCTCGAATAGTTATAAATTTTAACTTTGTCTGAGTCATTCAAACAAATAAACAAGGTAAGTTTTTTTTATTAAATATAGTCTCATGAACACTAAACTAACTGATCTAATTTACCATCAAAAAGCATTTCTAACCAAAGACGAATGCCAGTATCTAATCAATGAATCTAATACAAGATACAAAGAATATGCCATGGAAGCTTGCCCGGAAGCTAGTACCGGAATACAGACTAAATCTACTTTTCAAATGGTAACCTTAGACATCGGTTCAGAAGGATGGAAAATAGTACACAACGCCACTGAAAAGATGATCAATCAATATCATGATTATCTAGATAGCTTTGGATCGTTCCACGTAAACTATAGAAAAATGTTAAATTATAGCCATTTATATAGATTATTAAGATACGATGCCGGCGCCAAAATACATCCGCATGTTGATTACGAACCGTATGTCTATGCCAGCTGTTCTTTCAATCTTAATGATGATTATACTGGTGGAGACTTTTGTTGGTTCAGGGGTCAACATAGATTAAAATTAGGTGCTGGCGATGCTATCATCTGGCCTGCAGATTATTTCTGGGTACATGAAGTCGAGCCCATAATCAGCGGAACTAGGTACAGCACTAATTCATTTATTCAGGAGCTGCCTGAATGCCTTAAACTGGAACTTTATAAAGTAAGATCGCATTTAGAAAACAATATTCCAACAGTAAAATCTGTGATTGATCAGTTTAATGCTCGTTATCAAATCAGGGATCACTAATGTTATCTAAAGCAGGAAATCACTTAATAGTCGAACCAATTTTTACTCCTCAGCAATGCGAAGAAATTATAGCATTAGGTGGGGACTGGGTGGAAGGAACTGTACAAAAATTTAGTACCCCAATGACTGACCGCGAACATCGAAGCGTTGAAATTTCAAAAAAAAATCTTCCTGAAGAATTATTAGAAAATATTTTTGAAAAAGTATTCTACATAAATCGGCATACTTTTAGATATCATTTAGAAGGTTATGAAATACATGACTTGCCTAGAATTTTTAGATATTCTGATAATAGAAATGATCATTATGTGTGGCATAGAGACACCCTGAGCATACCTGCTAAAGGATCTGAAAGAAAACTATCTTTCTCTATACAGCTCACTGATCCTAACTTATACAAAGGCGGAGATTTAGAATTTCTCCCCGATATAAACAGCCCGTTTAAAAGAAATCAAGGAAATATTTTAATTTTTCCATCATATCTAACCCACCGAGTCACAGCAATGACCGAAGGTGTAAGATATGTTATCGTCGGGTGGATACACGGTCCGGAGTTCAAATAATGTTTCAAAAAAACAGCTTCGATGGATTTATTGGTATTTACGAAAATTATTTTGACGGAACTTTTATAGATTCAGTGATTTCACATTATAATAAAATTAATCAATTTCCGATAAATCAAGATACTAATCCAAAACACTGGAAAGACGACGAACAATTATATTATTTTGATCCTGCAATTATCCAAACATTAGATCCGTACTTTGTAAACTATTTTTTAGACGTAATGTGGAATAAAATTTATCCAAGCTATGCTGAAAAATTTAGTATTATCAATGAAAGGCCAGTTGGTATAGATCAAATAAAATGTAAGAAAATCCGCCCCGGTGGGGGATTTCATCAGTGGCATTATGAATCATTAGGTGCAGACAGTCGACGCAGATTAGTGGTACAATTATATCTTAACGATATAGAGGAAGGCGGAGAAACAGAATTTTTATATCAAAAGAAAAGAATATCGGCTAGAAGAAATAAACTTTTGATATGGCCTGCAGATTGGACACACACTCATCGCGGAAATCCTCCTTTAGGAGAGCAGGACAAATATATTTTAACTACTTGGATTATTGAAACAGAGTCAATCAACAATGAAAGAACATAAATTTAGCAATTATCTTTATGTTAAAGATAACTTTTTTAAATCTGCAAACAAGGTTTTAGAATTGTCTTTAAAACAAAAGTATTCGAAAAGTGCAATATATCCGGGACTGAGGACTGAAAGTCTGTTTGATAGTAAGGATGATGAGACCAAGAACTTTGCTTCGTATTTCGCTCAAAGAATTAAGTATGAAGTTTTTCCAGGACTAACAAATTTTATGTTAGACATTAGATTTCATATAAATGAAAACTTCGACGATGATCTAGCAAATATAGGATGGATACATTCCGATCCTTCTGACCTAGCAGGTTTGCTATATCTAACACCACAAGAAGAAAATTTTAATACAGGAACAAGTATTTTTATCAAGAAAACCGATGAAGATTTTGAAACCATAGACTTCGATTCTAGACTGGCGTTTAATAATTTGAATGAAATTACAGAACAATATAAAACAGATCTGCAGAACAATTGGAGCAATTTTGATGAAACTATACGGATAGGAAATAGATACAACAGACTAGTTGCCTATGATGCTAAATCTTATCATCGTCCTAATAATTTTAAAACATCAATAGATAGTCCAAGAAGATCTCTATTATTTTTTATCCAAGGGTTTTCATATACTGAAACATTTAACGATAATCGCTTCTTATGGAGAGACGAATGAAAAAATTTCCTATGACGATACCTTTCAGTATCGAACCCTTGGCGGCACACAAAACAATAAAAGCACGTCTCCTGTTTGATATTTTAACAACTCAAAAATTTACCAATGTTGTGGATCAACACGATAATACAAATATTACGAGATGTGATTGGAACGGTTATAGTAGAGATAAAGATAGACAATGGGTACAAACATTAATGCCTCATTTGTCAGCACATTTAACTGAATGGGTAGAATCTTTGGAGTATAAATCTTTTATTGTTCGAGATCTGTGGTTTCAACAATATTCATTTGAATCTCAACATGATTGGCACATTCACAGTTGTAATTGGACTGGAGTTTATTTTCTAGACATGCCCGACTCATCTCTCAAAACATTTTTTAAGGACCCGATGAATCCCAAAATTGAAAATCAGTTTGAAGTGTCGGAAGGTGATATTTTAATTTTTCCTAGCTTTGTTATTCACAAAGCACCAATAAATCGAAGCGTCCAAATGAAGACTATCATTTCTTGGAATATGGATACTGAGCTTAGACCTGTATGAGTATAGAAACCATAGATATTTTTCCTGTTAAGATTGTTAGGTCTAAAGTTGATCAACACGATGCTATTAAAAATTTTTTAATGCAGCATGCTCTTCCTGGATTTGAAGCAGACGGTGTAAATGATACCGTTAACAATACCTATACAGATTATCTTCCAGGTGCTGCAAAAATATATTGGCCATTTTTGTATAATTTGTACAAGCCGACAATAGTTTCTATGCTGAAAGACTTAGGAATTGTCGGTGACGGCCCGTTTAATCTAAAAATGACCGGTTGGTATAATTTTACTAGATATACTAATACTAAATTTGTTCACGATCACACAGGTGGGCCCACAACTATTAATTTTAGTTGCGTTCATTACGTACACATAGAAAATGATACCATGGCCACAGTGTTTCAGAATCCAAACATGAAGGCCATAAAGGCATCATCGCCGACTAAAGATCTTACAGTTCTTCCAAAATATTTCTATGATTACTATTATACTCCCACAGTCGACGAAGGTGATATAGTGATGTTTCCTGGATGGTTAGATCATTTTATACCTCCTCATGTAAATAATACTCTTAGAATAACCACAGCTCTAAACATTATGATTAGATTAGACAAAGACGAGGGAATGTAATGAAAATTTGTATAGTTGGAGGCGGAACTGCTGGATGGTTGGCAGCATTATTTGTAGCTAAAATAAAACCGTGGATTGAAGTAACAGTGATCGAGTCTTCTGCGATCGGTATCATTGGAGCTGGCGAAGGTAGTACAGGTGCTTTGGTTGACGTAGTAACTAATAGAATTTGGAATTTTGGCTGCAATGAAATGGATTTTTTAAGAGAGACTGGTGCGACTCTCAAGTACGGTATTATGCATAAGGCATGGACTCCGAATCTAGATCACAGCTACTTTGGTCCGTTAGGTGGAACGCAGACATCATCAGCTTTTATTGATTATGCATTTGCCTACGGGTTGGTTAATTTTCCAGATAAACTACATCTAGCCACAGAGTTAGGTTTATTATTAGAAAACAATCTCAGTAACTACAATGTCCAAAAGTTTTCTTTAGAACGTACAGATTCCATGGGCCATGCATTACATTTTGATGCCCACAAGGTCGGTCAATATTTTAAAAAAATTACTCTAACTTCTAATAACGTTTTATGTTTGGACGACGAAGTATCTGAAGTTGTTCTTAACGAGCAAGGATTAATCTCATCAATAAAATTAAAATCTAATAAAACTGTTGAAGCAGATTTTTTTATTGATGCATCTGGTTTCAAGAGAGTTTTAATGACAAGGCTAGAAAACAAGTGGGCGAGTTATAAAAAGAATTTACCTGTTAATGCTGCGTTACCTTTTATTGAAAAACAAAATGATGATTACATCCCAGAACCGTATACAACTGCCTGGGCTCAAAAGAACGGCTGGATGTGGGTCATACCTCAGCAACTAAAACGAGGTTGCGGTTATGTTTTCTGCGATGAATTCACGACCCCTGACCAGGCACAACAAGAAATAGAAACACAATTAGGTAGAGCAATTGAACCTATTAGATTATTAAAATTTGACACTGGTAGATTAGAAAATACATGGAGTAGAAATTGTCTTGCAATAGGTTTGTGTGCAGCCTTTGCGGAACCATTAGAAGCTACTAGTATTCATACCACTGTTTCACAGTTAACTAGTTTTGTATTTGAGTTTCTTAAAAATACCACAGAAGATACGTTGAATCCTGGGTCAATCTCTGCTTACAATAAAAGAACAAATAAACTCTACGACGATCTAAAAGATTTTTTAGTAATGCATTATATGGGCGGTAGGACTGATTCAGAATTTTGGAAATATATTTCGGCAGGAAACACCAAAACCGAATGGGTAGATTTAATGTTAGAAACTGCTAAAACTAGAATGCCTAGCAAAGGAGATGTGCCTGATTACTTAGGCGCGGCCGGTTGGGGATTATGGAGTTATGTTATGGCCGGCATAGGCAAAATAGATTCTACCCTTGCTGAAAAAGAATTAGAAAGTGTTTATTATGACACAAATGTAACTCTAACAGATGCTTCTAAGATGTACATAGAAGATCTAAACATAAAATTTAATAATAATGCTAGATCCTATCTAGCATATGATAAATTTATTAGGTTGATAAGATCATGAAATTTATAGAAGAATGTAAAGTAGTTATAGACAAATTAGATGATTTTTCTTTTCAATTTATAAAAAAAGAAATACAAGATTTTCAAAATGAAATTTCGCCGGCAGAAGATAAAAAATCTCATGATCAAGTTTTTGCATTTCAGCAACGTGTAGTAGGTGATTTACAGTATTTTGAATTATCTAAAACAGAACATATTGTAAAGAAAAAAGTTTTAGATCTAATTAATGTTCATGAAAATAAATTTAGGATGTTTGATCAAGTGTTCAATTTTATGGCGCCTGTCGAAACACCTAAATTAGAGTTTGAAAGAATTTGGATCAATGCACAGCGGCAAGGAGAATTTATTCCTCTACACCAGCATTCGGGAATTTATAGTTTTGTAATTTGGGTTCAAATGCCTTATACTATAGACGAACAAAGAACAAAATGTATGAATCCAATATTAGTAAAAGAAAGAACCGCATTATTCGAATTTGTATTCATTAATTCTCTAGGTAAATTACAAAATTTTAGAATTCCAGTAGACAAATCATACGAGGGATATATAGCTGTTTTTCCTGCAGAGTTAAATCATCAGGTTTATCCTTTTTATGGATCGGATGAGTTAAGAATCAGTATAAGCGGTAATATCCGGTTATCAAAGGATAGCTTTCTATGAAAGAAATTGAATTTATTACAGAAGATCCTTTGATAGCCGAGACATATCCTCCTAGACCTGCCGGCGATGTTTTACCTGAATGGTATGAATCTCTTCCGATTAAAGATTTAAAATCGTTAGATAAAGGAAATGTCAAAAACTGTCTACCTATTCAAGACCACATCTGTGCAGGATATATTATTTTTAACGCTTATCAAGTGCAGTTAGAAGAAAAATTTGTAAATTTTCAAAATCATCTTTATATTAGCACTATGAAGCAGGTCAAAAATAAAGATTTTCAAAGTTTTAATTATAACCAATGTCCTTATAGTGATCAACCTAAAGATATTTTTAAAATTAAAACTGATTGGAAAATTAAAACACCGCCGGGATATAGTTGTTTAATACAACAGCCTGCGTACCTAAAAAATTCTAAATGGAAATTGTTTCCTGCTATTGTTGATACCGATAACTATGACGATGTTATTTCTGTAGCTGGAATAATTTTAGATAAAAACATAACGTATATTAATCCCGGAGATCCGTTGATACAAATTATTCCGTTTAAAAGAGATGATTGGTCCATGACAACTTCTATCGCTTCGATTAATAGCAAAACTAATCATTATCTGTTTGAAGCTTATAAAAATTTGTTTCACAAAATTAAAAAATTTATATGAAATCTAATGTAATAACTTTTAGTTGTTCGGATGAATCAATTATAGAAAACTATCCTCCGTTGCCTGCTGGTAAGATGATCCCGGACTGGTATAAAGATATCCCGCCATTCGCTCCTGTAGACAAAGATTTTATACCTACTGAAAATATTGGTTCTGTGAAAAAGTGTATTCCTGTGCTAGATTACATGCTAACAGGATATATTTTAAGAAATCCTTTTCAATCTATAATTAACACTAGAGTAGAAAAAGGGTACTATGGGCACGAATCAGTTAGTGCTAAAAAAGATTACATTGGGGCCCAGCCCAATCAGCAGTGTCCTATTGCTATTAACAATAAAAAAAATCATTATGTTAAAATTCATCAACCTTGGCTAATAAAAACTCCGCCAGGATATAGCAGTTTTGTTTATCAACCTCATTATTTTTTCAATAAAAAGTTAGAAATTTTACCAGGGATAATTGATACAGATGTATATACCGAGCCTGTTAGTCTTGTAGGAATACTTCATGGGGAGCAGGCAATTTTAGAACCCGGTGATCCCTTGGTAGTTGTTTTTCCGTTCAAAAGAGAATCCTGGCAAATGGAAACAAAGAAATTGGATCATTTACCTACTAGCTTATTCAAATTTATGCTACTCAAAGTATGGCATGGTACATATCAGAAACTGATACATAATAAAAAACACTTTACATGACACAAAACTTTCAATTTGATACTAAGTTGGACGACCGTTCAAAGATCATAAATCTTTGGCCTACTCCTGTATATCAAACATCTATGCCTAGGAAATTGAATTTTTTAGAAATCAATTTTTTAAACAAACAACACAAACTACACCCGCTTAGTGAAAATTTACGATCCGACGATTCTGCCATTTTATCAAATCCCGAGCTCAAAGATTTATCTTCTTTTATTTTGCAAGAATGCCAGAATTATTTAAAAAATGTAATCAACCCCACAGAAGAACTAGAGATTTATTTTACTCAAAGTTGGCTGTCATTTACTTCTAGAAATCAGTCTCACCATCCCCATTATCATACAAATAGTTTTTTAAGTGGTGTTTTTTATTTCGATGTTGAAGAAAATATTGATGCTATCAATTTTTATAACAATTCTAACAGTTGGAATAATCGATCAATGTTACATTTTGATAATAGCCCTACAGTGTGGGTGTCAAAACGAATTTCAGTTCCTGTAAAAAACGGCGACCTAGTTATTTTTCCTAGTTATCTTGACCACGGAGTTGACAGTAGAACTGTCAATAATCATGTAAGAAAAAGTCTTGCATTCAATACATGGTTTTCAGGAAAGATGGGATCCGAAGTCGCACTAAATTTAAACCATTTTAGATAATATGATTACAATATTCAGAAGACCTAGTAAAATACACATAGACTGTTTCACCTGGATGCACGATTTACCAAAGTTATATCCAGTGTTACAGGCCAGCGAGTGTATTCCACATTTTTTTAAAAACATACCATCAACAGTAAAAACTCCAACAGGCCCTAGTAGAGGAACCTTAAGAACCTGTCCAGGAGCAAATGATCTATTTCGATCTGGAATAATTTTACAGGCATGGAGCGATATCTATTTAAATTGGAAATCTCCTAATGTTTTTTGGGAACCGCAAGGCAGTGCCGAATCGCACAGCAGTCTCCAATGGAATAATTCTAAAGAATTAAAAGATTTTTATCATTTTAAATTGAATAGTCCTTGGAAATTCAAAGAGAAAACAGGTGTTAAATTTCTTATGACCAACTGTTTTTGGCACGAGACCACTGCTCCTTATTTTGTAGTTAACGGGATGTTAGAATTTAAATATCAAAATACTACAAACGTTAACACATGGGTAAATCGAAATCAATTCCCTAACGAAACAACTATTACAGCCGGAACTCCGCTAGCGCAAATTATTCCATGCAGTGAAAAAGATATTGTATTGCATCAGCATCAGATTTCAATGGATGAATATTTAAAAATGCAAGTGGTTTTTTATTCTTTCAATGCGCAATATCTAAAAAGGCGAAAAATTTTAGGTGGTAAATGACAACAACGTTGAACTATTTGTTTTTTACTCCTGTTTATGAGCATCAAGGTTCTGTGAATGAAACTTTTTTAGTGCAGGATGAAATCAAAAGAAAACTTCCGGAAATACTAGCAAATGATAAATTTGAAAATCCGGAGTCGTGGAATGATGGGGTAGTTACTAATATCAAAGATAGATTTCATACTATCGAGCATTACGGATTAACCAATCTCTATAATTATATAGACAAACACGTTCAACATTACATAGATTTAACTGGCGCTAGAAAACATAAAAAAATGTTTATGGCACATAGTTGGATAAACTTCACTGATCGAGGTCAGGGGCAAGCCAGTCATCAACACGAAGATTCTGTTATCAGCGGTGTATATTATTATCAAACTACAGGGCACGACGGTGATATCGTATTAGAAAATCCCAATCCTTTTGTAATGTTAGAGTTGTTTCCATTTGGAGATAAGGTTGCAAACATATCTCAGCACAGTCCGTCTGTGGGAAAACTGATATTATTTCCGGGCTGGCTTCGCCATCGTGTAAATAACAATCAAAGCGATGATACCAGAATATCGATTTCATTTAATTATCTATATGATAATTCAAAAACAGGACAAAGGGGTTATAGATGAAAGAAGTTAAAAAAATTATTATTGTCGGGGGCGGTAGTGCAGGCTGGATGAGTGCTGCTGTTTTAAGCTCACGATTTCCGGATAAAGAAATTGCAGTGATTGAGTCTCCGGACGTTCCTATTATAGGAGTAGGCGAATCTACTCTAGGAACGATCAATCAATTTTTGAGTCTTTTACATCTGGAAGATACAGATTGGATGGCATATTGCCACGCTACTTATAAATTAGCAATTAAATTTAGCCACTTTTCTGATAAAAATGAAGTATTCTACTATCCATTTGGAGTCAAAGATCAGCAGAACTGTCAATCTGGAATCGCCGATTGGTATATTAAAAAAACATTGAATCCAGAAACCCCTGTTACAGATTTTTATGAATCATTTTACAGCTCGATGCCTTTTATCTATGAAAGTAAAATCTATGATAACAAAGACGGACAGTTACCAGGATTCAGTTTTAGAACCGATGCAGCGTATCATATGGATGCGACGCTATTTGGACAATTTTTAAAAGAAAAATATTGTATTCCTAGAGGAGTCGTTCACATAGAACAGCACATCGATAATATTGTTCTAGACGATAAAGGGTATATTGATTATCTTGAACTCAGAAATAAAGATCAGCTATCTGCTGACTTATATCTAGATTGCACAGGATTTAAATCGTTACTGCTAGAGGAAACACTAAAAACTCCGTTTACAAGTTTTTCAAGTTCTTTGCCTAATAACAAAGCATGGACCTGTCACGTTCCTTACGTAGATAAAGAAAAAGAAATGGAAAATGTAACAGATTGTAAAGCGATAGAAAACGGATGGGTTTGGAACATACCGCTGTACAACAGAATTGGCACAGGGTATGTCTACTGCGATAAATTCGTATCCGACGAAGAAGCTTTAGAAGAATTTAAAAGGCACCTCGACGGCCCTGATATGACTGTTCCGTATGCAGAAAGATCTAAAGACCTTAAATTCAAATTAATTAACATTAAAAACGGTATACACAATAGATGCTGGAATAAAAACGTAGTAGGTGTAGGTCTGAGTTACGGATTTATTGAACCTCTCGAAAGCACAGGTCTATTAAGCGTTCAAGAAATACTTCTAAGATTATGTGAAACACTTTCATATAGAACAGTTAACAATATTCATATAGATAACTTTAACTATATTGTCGAAGGCATAATGCAGGGATTCAAACATTTTGTTTCATTTCACTACACCCTAAGTGCAAGACGAGATACACCGTATTGGCGCTATGTTACTGAAGAAATTACGATGGAGCCGAGAATGTATGACGACAAATTAAAAGAGTTGCCAAATCAAGTTAGCGAGATGGCGACAAGATTACTACAGTCTCATAATGTTCCAGGAGATCCTCACATGGGGGGTATGCCTGATATTCTTGTTGGTATGCACACTATTCCTACTAATAGTATTACATTAGATATTGTTGGTTCTATTTTAGAAGCAAGACAGGGCCAAAAACCTGAATTTTTCAGTCAACAGACACAAGAATACTGGAATCAAAAGAAAGATTATATAAGAAGAATCGCAGAATCTGCGCCCAGTCATTATCAGTATCTGAAAGAAAATATATATGACGGCAAAGACATCGACTTTTATACTGACTTGAAGACATGAAAAAACCAATTGAACGTATAATAATCGTAGGAGGAGGCAGTTCTGGTTGGATGAGTGCTGCTATTCTTTGTAAGAGATTTCCGGAACTAGAAATAGCAGTAATCGAATCTCCCGACCTTCCCATTATCGGAGTCGGGGAATCTACATTAGGAAGTATAAATGCTTTCTTACATATGTTAGAGTTAAAAGATAGCGATTGGATGGAATACTGTAATGCTACCTATAAGTTAGCAATTAAGTTCAGAGATTTCTATGAAAAAGGAGATACATTTTATTATCCGTTCGGTCAGAAAGATATAAAAAATACACAACGAGGAGTAGACGATTGGTATTTTAAAAAAACATTACAACCAGACACTCCATGGATGGATTTTGTAGATAGTTATTATCCCCAAATGCCATTAATACATGACAATAAAATTTCGTCTAATTCTAATAATGAAATCCCTCTTTTCAATTTTCAAAATGATGCAGCATATCATATGGATGCAACATTATTTGGAGAATATCTCAAAGAAAACTATTGTAAGCCAAGAGGAGTAGTATTCATAAACGAACACGTTGATAGATACGTACTCAACGATTCTGGAGATCTTGATTATTTGGTGTTAAGAAACGGCGATCAATTAGAAGCAGATCTTTTTATAGACTGTACAGGTTTTAGAAGTCAGATACTAGAAGAAACTATGCATGTTCCTTTTCAAAGTTTTGAATCATGGCTTCCTAACAATCGTGCATGGACTTGCCATGTTCCTTATACAGACAAAGAAAAAGAGATAGAAAATGTGACATGTTGCACGGCTATAAACAATGGATGGGTTTGGAATATCCCGCTATATAATCGTATCGGAAGTGGTTACGTTTTTTGTAGTAAATTTATCTCCGAGCCAGATGCCTTAGATGAATATAAAAAATATCTCGACAGTGAACAAATGACTGTGCCAAAGGCAGATAGATCCAAAGATTTAAATTTTAAATTAATTAAAATTAAAAATGGAGTTCACGACGTTGCGTGGAAAAACAACGTAGTTGCTATTGGTCTGAGTTACGGATTTATCGAGCCTCTTGAAAGCACAGGGTTATTGAGTGTCCAAGAAATTTTAGTTCTTCTTTGTGAAACTCTCGAAAACAAACAGGTCAACAAGATTCATATCGATAATTTTAATTATGTGATCAATACAATGATGCACGGATTTAAATTATTTGTTGCTTATCATTACACATTTTCTTCACGTCGTGATACTCCGTATTGGAAGTATGTTACAGAGAATATCACTATGGATAAACGTATGTATGACGACTATCTACGAGGACTTCAAACTGTAGCTATTGATTATGGTGTTAGACTAATTAGATCTCACACCTTTAGAGAAGATATGGGAGGCATGGTCGATGTTCTAGTAGGTATGCATCAAAAGCCTATGAATAAATTTGCATATGATTGGCACATGTATGGTTTAATGACAAAAGGCATCAGAGATAGCAGTATGTTCTCCGATTCTACTCAAAAATATTGGAACACTAGAAATGCTCACGTAAAAAGAGTTTCTAATAGCTGTCCAAGTCACTATCAATATTTGAAAGAAAATATTTTTTTAAACAAAAAGGAGAGTTAAAACTCTCCTTTTTTTTTTGATATTTAGAAAAATTAAATACCTGGTTTAGGATAAAATGCAGAGGGAGGTTCATGTGTCAGACCATAATCTGGGTCTTTGACTAGATTTATAGTGTACTCACTGTTGGCTTCCATCATTTCTTTCTGAGATCTTATAACCATTTCTGATAAAATTGTTTCGTAGTCTGCTGGAATAGGTTTAGTCCATGATGGATCTTCCTGCCGTCTCTTGATTTCGTATTCGGCTAATTCTTTAATAGCGTTTTTCGCTCTAGTTGTTACGATCCTATCAATGTGAGCGCCAGGGTCACCATAGACATGATCTAATATCCTGTATTCTAGGTCAGTGACTTCTACAGTAAATGTAGGCATTATACTTCTCCTCGTCTGATTCTTTCAGCTAATGGTGTTAGATCCGCCTGAGCACAGATCTGATTTCTGTCAGACGGCATTGTAGCACAGTTTGGATCTGCGATCATTCTTGCTTGTTCTTTCTCGCAGATTTGATCTTTGGCTAATTCTATCTGATGTTTGGTAGCATTTTCAATCCAATCCTGCATATCTGCGCAGGTATAAGCCATCACCTTAGCTTCGAGTTCTGTTAATTCAAATTCAATTATTGGCATTTTTTTTCCTCTCGATTATTTATGTAACTAGATATCCGTTGAATATTGAGTGCGCACCGTGGAATCTCATACTGTTGCCTGCCCAATAAACAAATATTCTCATATTTTCCGAAGCATCCATATATGTACTTAAATCCATAATAATTCCATGAGGATATGTCTCGCAAGTACCGTGTGCAAAAATTCCATGTGGAGTTTGACCTCTAGCAAAAGCCACACCACCATTTCTACCAAAACTTAAATGTATGTGACTTCCAGTTCCGTTGCCGTCATTATGCCCGTAAGTTTGAAACATGAAATGATAGAATCCAGAAACCGGCGCAGTAAATACTCCATCTGAATTGAAGTTTGATCCTCCACGTTGGTTGCCTGTCGTCCATCCAAAGGCACTGTTCAAATGACGCCAACTGGTTCCTCCGTAACTATTATTGTAATTCCAACCGCTGGTGCCGTCTGATCTAAAAGCAACAGTTCCTGCACTTTCGCTGGTTCCTCTGATCATCCGTCCGGATCCGTCAATACGCATTTGCTCTGCTCCGGCAGCAGCGAACCTTACATTAGAACCGTCAAAATAAATTCCTGTGTTAGTATTTCCTGATTGTGTTATCGATGGAGATGATGCACTGCCGTCCGGTACTCTTAATGCCCCGGTCATAGTTCCCCCAGCGTTGTTCAACGGAGTATATCCTAGATTAGCCACAATAGCACCAGAGGCTAGTTTAGATCCTTCAATGGCAGCTCCGGTAGCAACATCTCCATCGACGATAGATCTATAAGTTACTGTTTTAGTACTTAAATCTACAGTGCTGGCCAATTGCGTAGCTCCTACTGATGCATTCTCAAACTTTCCGGCAGTAATCGCCGCTGATTGAAATTTACCTGCTGCCACGGCATTATTGGCCATATCGCCAGTGGCGATAGAAGAATTTATAAATGAGTCTGTAGCAATTCTTTTAAAGCTATTATATGTTGCCATTTTTTATCCTATTAGATATCCACAGAATAAACTGTGATCACCGTGTATTCTTGCTACTGGGGCCATATATGGACATACGCTGGCATAATCACCTGCATTCATATAGGTCGTAATTGATACCATAACGCCCGGAACATAATGGCTAGGCACTCCGTGACCGTATATGGTATGAGGAGCTCTACCTGTGGCCGAAGCTCCGTAAATACTACCATTTCTGCCTATATTCCAATGTGTGTATCCTGCACTGTTATTTGCATCATTATATTGATAGGTCTGTGCGTAAAAATAATAATAACCAGCAACTGGTGCTGTAAATCTACCCGTGCTGGTAAAATTGCTACCTCCTTGCTGACCTGCTACCTGCCATGACCAACCATTAATTAATTCTCTCCACTGTCCACCAGGACTAGATGTACTAGGAAAACTATTATGGTAATACCATCCTCCATTTCCTGAAGCATAGAACGCAGGTTGATTTCCGTTTTGGGGCCTTCCGCTAGAGTCAAAGGTAATTCTATTCGTTCCGCCTGTGGTGATTGCTAGATTATTTGTATTTGGAAAGTGGATGCCTGTGCCGGCAGCCGACGTACTTGCTAGGCTAGCTGCTGCCGCAGAGCCACCCGGCACTGTTAATGTTCCACTCATTGTGCCGCCGGCTTTATTTAAAGGAGTGTATCCTAAATTTGTTGTAGCTGCTCCCGAACCTAATTTTGATCCTGCGATCGCAGCAGTGGCATTAATGTCTGCATTGGCAATAGATCTATAAGTGACCGTTTTCGATGAAAGATCCAGAGTGTTGGAAAGCTGCGTAGTACCTACTGCACCATCTTCTATATCAGCAGTAGCTACAGCATTAGCATTGATCTTATCAGCGGTCACAGCTAAATTTGCTAGCTTGCTGCCAGTTATTGCACCATCGATTATGGCTTCACTGTTTATTTTTTTAAACTGATTATATGTAGCCATGTTTTATCCTATTAAATGCCCGTTAAAAAACTGATGCGCAGAGTGAAGTCTTGAGCTGTAGTTATGCCATACAACAGCTAGATTGCAGTATTCACTGCTGTTTAATTGCATAATAGCAGCATAACTAGCACCATCATCATAGCTGTTTCTAGTACTGTGCATGTTGATAGTATATGGAGATCTTCCGCCTGCTCCCCAACCTTGCCCATTGTTCTTGGCAAAAAACGCATGAACGTAGTGTGGCGCACTGTTCGCATCATTTAACATATAATACATTGTATTGAAATGATAGAAACCGGAAACTGGAGCAGTGTATCTGCCAATGCCAGGACTAAAATTAGATCCACCGGTTTCATAGGTCAAAGCCCAGCCCCATGTGTTACCTAATTCTCTAAAACCTGTACCAAACGAGTTAGCATAGTGCCATCCAGAAGTTCCTACTGAACAAAAACTTGGGCGGTTAGGTAATCTAGTGTTGGAGGATGTAATCTGTAATGCCTGCGAACCGCCTACTGTGAATGCCACTTGGTTAGTTGTAGGAAAATAAATTCCTGTGTTTGAACTTGCACTTTGTCTTATACTAGGAGCACTAACAGATCCTGCAGGAACAACTAATGTTCCGGTCATTGTATCTCCGGAAGTATTAACTGGTGTATAACCTAGATTAGTTGTTGCTGCGCCAGTACCTAATTTAGTTCCTACGATAGCTGCTGAAGCATTGATATCTGCATTTACTATCGGACGATAGGTCACTGTTTTACTACTGATATCGATAGAACTAGCTATTTTTGCACTGGTCACAGTGCCTGATACTTTTGCCCCTGTAACTGCTTGATTACCTATGGCTGCGGTAGGAACAGTTGCATTGGCGATATCTGCTGCAACAATACTAGCATCGACTACTGCGTCTGAATTAATTTTTTTGAAACTAGAATACGTTGCCATTTATTATCCTTAGATTGTGAATATTCTCCAACCTTTAGAGACATTATAGTATACTAGTTCAAATGCTGCTCCTTCGGTGGCGATTACAAGATCTTCAGTTAGACCCATTATAACATTTCCGTTTCTAGCTACCGTACAATTATTAGTATCAAATGTATTTGAAACATCAAATATTCTAATTTGATCGCCCATAGTAGCTGTAGCCGGAAGGGTCAGCGTTACCGCTGCTGAAGTTGTATCCACCCAATAAGCTCTATTCGAACTGATATTGGTGTTGGTACTGACATCAACATTGGGTAGTTTTATTGGAGGTTCCGGAGCAACTCCGGTTAATACATTTCTTCCCATGCTAGATCCCCTTACGCTGTTGAAGTTTCAATACCATATGCCACTGCGCTGACATTTACTGCGCTAGCTCTTACTACCAACAATTTACCTGCATCTAAAACTATACCAGTTCTTTCTAAAACACCCTTAGTAACGATTTCTGTGTCGTATTCGATGTACTCTGAATCACTAGGTGTAGCAGATGTTGAAACAGCCACCCTCACATTGACTGATGATGCACCTCGATTACACAGGTTCAGTGTCAGTACAGTAAATGTACTTGCAGGTACTGTGTAAATTGTAGTTAGTGTAGCTGCTGCTAGATCTGCAGCTCCCAATCTTCCTGTTGCCATAATTTATTTCTCCATGATATATTTATAATAAAAAGTAGTTGAATGCTAGCGGTACACCTGTTACACCGCCTCTGAATTCAAAAGTGGCATTCATCTTGATTGGTTCTAAGCTAGTAGTAGTAATAATATTGCTACTTATAAACACAGAACCTGCCGTTACAGAGTTAACGTTTAGGCTTGCACCACCACCACCAATTTGTGCTGCGATGTATGCTTTAATTGCTCGTTGTGTTGGTACAATATTGTCCGAATCAGCAGTAAAGAACGGATCTGTGGAGAATTCAGTAATTGTTGCTGATCCGCCACCTAGTGTAACGTTACCTAAGTTCAGTTCCTGTAGACCGGAAATATTAAATGCATCTGCATTTAATGTTGCAATACCAGTGCTCTGTTCAATATTAAACAATCCACCAACTCGGAAGTTACCATCTTGGTCAGTTGCTGTGTAGAATACACGACCGCCATTTACGTCTACTGTTTCGTTAGCCGGAATTGGATTCTGCGTAGGTGTGCCAGGGTAATTTGTTTCTACAAAATTTCCTGTACCAATGTCTAAGAAGTCGTGTCCAGTTAAACGTACCTGACTATAACGTAGTCTTGTGGTTACAGAAACAGCATGATCTGGGGCTTCTGCAATAGTTAGACTTGGACTGATCTGCAGGAACGCTGTGTAAGCACCGTCGTTAGATCCTAAGAATGTAACAACGTTAACTAGTTTAAATGTTCTATCTGGTAAATGTCCAAACACTACGTTAGAACCAGGGGTTGGTCTGCTTGTAATCTGTCTTACCGCCACAAACGATCCAGGTTGATATGTGTCAGCGAAACCGTCGCCCACATCAACTTCTGCACTACCGCTGGTATATTGTGATCCTCTGTTTACAAACGAAGGATTAGCTAATACGCCAGATCCTTTACGAACTACCGTAGGTGCCTCATAGGTATTATTTGGATCAGTTAGGGTGATAGTAGGTGTAGTATCATATCCAGAACCAGGTTCTGTGATGTTGATTTGGAATACCTTGTTAGAAGCTACCCTAGCTCTTGCTTTGGTCTGAGCTCCTGTTCTAATATAAGTTGCGACAGTTCCTGTGCTGCCTCCTATACCAACAAATAATCCATATCTGTTTCTATTACCAAATGTAATATCTGAGAAGCCACTGGCTGCTGTGCTAGTTGTTCTTGCAGTCCATGTTACTCCGTCTGGGCTAGTTGCTGCTGCTGTAGTTGTACTTACTGCTACAAATAAACCTTGACCGTATGTAACCTGTGTCCATTGCGCAGTGGAAGGAAGAGTGCTAGCAGTCCATGTTATACCATCTAAACTGTATGCAGCCACAGTACCGCTGGTGTTAGAAATAGCCACAAATCTATTATTACCATAAGCAATGCTGTTCCAATTAGAACTGCTTGGTAGAGTACCAGCAGTCCATGTTCCTGTGCCTGCGGTTGAATAATTTGTTACATTTGTGCCAGATTTAATAGCAACGAACTTGCCTTTGCCGAATGCAATGCTTGTAAATCCTGTAGTAGTAAGCGTTCCAGTTTGATCCCAGTTTTCGCCGTCTAAACTAATTCTTACAGTTGTGCTATCACTGCTTATTGCTACAAATTTCTGTGAACCAAAAGCAACATCTACCCATGTAGCACTTGTAACCATGCTGGCAGCAGTCCATGTTATTCCATCAGTTGAATATGCACCTGTTGTGTTAGGAGTACCTCCTGCTACTGCAACAAATCTGCTGATTTTACCAACTGAGCTTCCGTCATCAATTAAACCATGTGTAATAGAATCCCATGATGCACCGCTCGGCATTAAACTAGTTCTAGTAGTCCAGGTTTGACCGTCTTCGGAAGTAGCTCCTACGACAGAACCACTTCTTACTGCAACATATCTACCACCAATACCGTAACCCGATTGATCAAATTCTAAAATAGCTCCTGTCACAGAATTAACTGCGGTAATTGTAATTACTAAATCATTTGCCGGAGATGTTCCGCCTAAGTTTGTACCTGCTATTGTTACAGTCTCTAATCTTTCGTAGTTTGTGCCTGCTGTTTGAATTGAAGCAAAATACTTGTAGCCGTTTCTTATCACAGTAAATGTACCACCAACACCGGAGCCACTATATGTGCCGGTTAATGATGTGTATGTTGCTGTTGTATCACCGTATTGAACAGCCGACCAAGTACCGCTGGTAGGCAGTGTTGCTGCTGTACTAGTATAACTAGGTGCAGTAAATGTAACTCTAGGTTCTACAATATAAGTAGACGAAGCATCTGGACTAACTATAGCAGTTCCTGCGACCATATGATCCCAGCCCGATGTTCCGTCGGATTCTTTTACCACGCCTGCTAACTTAGTTCCAGAGTTGTATGTACTAATAATACCAAATTGTCCTACACCGGCTCCACCTGTAACTACTACTTTCATGCCAATGTAGGCAGTGCTAGTTTCGCTATCGGTTGCTGCCAACGTGATAGTAGAAGATGAACCGCCTTGAGCTGTGTTTGAATTAGTAATATATCCAAATCCGCCAAAGTTTCCATCAGCTTCTGGAGCATTTGTACTGTCTTCGACTAGGTCTAATAATCTTACTTCATAAACAGCATCGTCTCTAAATTCATCTGTGATAACACTGGCACTTGAACCGCCACCTGTTATTACATAAGATACTTCTGTATAATCGTTACCTGCATTTAAAAACTCAAATTGCAGTAAAGCAGATCCGTCAGTGATAACCCTGTCGATCGTAGCTTCAAATTGAAACTTGTTATCTACGATAGCTGTGTCTGGTGTTTCAGAGGTATCGAATCCTTCTGCAACAGAACCAAAATCGCCGTAAGAGTTGTTGCCGTTAGTGCCACGAATACGTCCACCGTTTTCTGCTAGATAACCTATGTGTGCATAATATGTGAACACAGAAACTAATTCTGCACGACCGTTGTTAGTAATCCATGCACCAATACCATCTGATATTACCTGTGTAAAGTCGTTAGATACGATAGAATCATTACCGCCGTTGTGCAATGAGCCGTCGATCTTTTGACCCACCGCAGCATAACCTAGTGTTGTCACGCCCTGAACATACGGAGAACGATTAATAATCCATACTCGATAATCTTCCGGACCCCATCCTGGATCTAATGAGCAGTATGCTCCCGCCGATACCCTAGAAGTTCCGCCGCTGTTAGGTGCTAGAAGATCTCCAGTTAATCCCTCTAAAGTCATGTCTCTGACACCGGTACCGTCTCTTAGATAGTACATGTCTTCTTCTAAACTTCCCATCACTGCATTGGCATAATACCTTGCTGCCAGTAATGATTTATAGTTGCCGGGATATTTTAGATCGTATTTGAGTGCATCTATGTAAGAATTTACGTCTCTTAGGCACGATGCACTGTTGTAATATAAGCTCACAGTCATCGATCCAGAACCATCTACAGAAATATCAAATGCTGTGCTAGAATTACGAGTGGTAGAAATCTTAAATGTAGTAGCACTTACGACATTTTGAATGTAATAAGTTGTATTAGCAGAAACGCCACCAAACAATGTACCTGTGAATCTCACAGCCGTATTTCTTTGCATCCAGCTGGTGTCGGTACAGGTAAACAAATCTGTTGTTCCTGTGGCTGCTGAGACTGTTGTTGTATAACTAGAATCAATAAATGCATCAATCTCAGCAACAATATAGTCTCTATTTCGTTCTAATTGTAAAACAGCATAATCTAACATTCTATTGCTAGTTGCGCATCTGCTGCCTTCGGTTGAACCGCTGTAGATAATGTCATCTAACATGGTCATTAATGTTTCAATGCGTGCCTGAGCAGTTGCGTTACCGCCGACGTTTGATTTAGCCTGTGTTTTTACGTAGCTAAATGCTGCTCTAGTTGCTGCTTTTTGACCTAATGTGTATACTTCACTAGCACTAGCTCTTAGATAAGCATAGGCAGCATTTCTTGTCTGCCCGTTTGCATTGAACATGAAATCATAACCAACTGCATCTAAGATGATTCTTGCATCTCTTTCGCACTTACTACTGTTATACACCAGTGTAGGGAAATTAGCAGCGATGTAAGCTGTCATATTAGATACAATAGTACTAGCTGCCGCACTCAAAGTTGTAAATGCAGTAATTAATGCTGTGGTTGAAGACACACCGTTAGTAGCAATTGGACGATCTTGATAGCTGAATACTACAGTTAGTCCAGAACCGTTGGTAAATCCAGAGGCAGCACTGCCTGCATATGATGTAGATACTTTAAAATCGGTAGCAGTTAGACCCGAAGCAATTACATAATATCTTGTACCTGCTGTTAGACCATTCTCTGTTTCAATAGGCACAACTAGATCACCAGCTTGTAAGCTATGTCCACCAGTTACAAAAGTATCTGTCCCTGTAATAGATGTTGCAGTTACTATAGGAGGTGTATTATTAGTGCTATCACCTGCAATTAAGCTGGTAATTATATCGATGTTAGAACTAATAAATGAACTAGCTGCTGAGCCTCCAGTTAAATTAGTATTATCGGTCCACTGTGTTTCTGTGTTTCCTGTAGTGGGTCCAATTCCAGCGTTAATAATTACATTCTCTAGTACAGTTTTTAATCTACCGTAGGCAGCAATGGTAGCTGCAACTTCCGAAGCATCGATCTCTAAACCAGATGTTCCGTCGAAATATGCCAAAGCAGCATTTAGTGTTTGAGTAGACCCTCCGTAGGTAAGGTCATAATCTAACGCATCCAATATATAGCCTACGTCTCTCTTGCACTTAGTCTTTGAATATTTTACATTAGGATAGTTTTGAGTAATCCATGCAACTAATTCTGCTTTAATATATGCTCTATTTTCTCTAATTAGTTTTCTAGCATCACCATAACCTGTTAGATAAGATGTATTATACCCAGTCGGTTCTGTGTTCGAAACCATAAGTGTAGAGTTCAATCTGAAATCTATATTATGTTGTATGGTTCTAACTAGTTGTTGAATAGTAGTTGCTTCGGTAGAACTTGCATAAGGAAACGCAATACTTTGAGTAGCAGTGTTGCCGCTACTTTCTGTAACGTTTGCACCTGTTATGATCTGTCCGACCACAGTCTCCATGCGGCCTAAAGCTGCTACGCTGTATTTTGCATCAGCAGGATCTACCACAGATCCTGCAGGCCCTGCATTTGTAGAACGCAACTCATCGCCGAGTACACAGGTTTGTTCAGGAACAATTATAGGTAATACTTCTCTATATCGTCCAGTAGCAATTCTAATTAAATTGTTAGGACTTACTCTTGCAGGTACACTAGCTAGCGCCGCAGCAATCTGTTGCGATGTTGTAGCTGCTGCTCTAGTAGTAATAGCATCGGTGATAATTTCAACTAGGCTTTGAACTGTAGAGTATGCATCCGCTTCTACAGTTAAATCAGCATTAGTATATTGTGTTACAACTGATGTAGAATTATCGCCGTTTAATACTTGATAATTAACAGTCGGTGCTGTTTGATTAAGAACGTTACCAATTACTGTTACCATGTAATTGTAAGCAGCTACAGACTCTTCTGATTCTGTAACTAACGGTGCATAAACTTCAACTTCGGTTTCACTTAGGCCTCCGATAAGACTGTTTGCAGCGCCTCGTGATTTAACATTTCCTCCATGTCCTAAATCAAACATTAATGCATCTAAAACAAATCCCACATCTCTTTCACATCTATAATCATCGTAAACAAATGATGTGCTGAAAGGTGCAATATTATTTGTTATTTGATTCTGAATAAATTCTGTAACTTCGCGCTGAATAAACACACGATTTAGTTCTAATAGATATTTTGCATTTGGATTACGTGGACCTTTTTCAACCTGTTCGCATGCGTAGCGTATGGTTTTGTAGGGCTTGTCCCAGGTTTTTCCATAGATAGGAGCTGGCAAATCAGTGCCGTGAGGGGCCACAAAGTAAACGTGATCAGTTTCGCCTAGTGTTGCCCATTCAGGATCAACACCATTTGATCTTAGAATTTGTCCTTCTCTACCGATAGGTAAACGTGTCGGTCCTGATCCACCAAAATAAACCAGGTCTCCTCTTACTGATAGAATATCAGTCTCTGAACCAATACTCAATAGACTCCAATAAGTACCTGTTAGGTCCAAATCTGGTCTTGAATTAGATTGGCCACCACCTTGTGCTCCCACTGTGGATCCGTCATCACCTTCTGAACGATGGGCTAGTAAACAAATATATGCATTAGATCCAAATCTGACTGCATCACCTAATACGTATTCTGTATCATCTGACCATAAACCTTGCCATCTTATACCGCTGTTAAGTCTTGTCCAGTAAGAAGCATGTGGTGGTTCTGCTGAAACAGTAGCTGTCATTGAACCGGTAGCACTCGGAGCATCAAATACAGTGCCTCCGGACGTAGTACTAATAGTAAATTCTGTACCGCTGATTATTTGTCTTATGTAATATCTACCGGTAGTAAGCACATTACCAAATGTGGTACCGGTGAATCTTACAGACATTCCAACAACCATACCTGTAGTGTCTGAGGTATTGAAATAATTTGTGGCACCTACTACTGATGTAACAGTATAGGTATTGGCAGGTGAATTAGCAGTAGCAAGATATGTGTAACCTCCCAATCTAACAACTTCGCCAATCTTATATGACGTTGTGTTTGACCAATCTGATTGAAATTTTAATCCTTCTGTATAAAGGTCCCAATCAGCTGTAGTAATGGAAGGATCATTTGCTACCGATGCTGCGGTGTGAATAGTTTTTGCAATGTATTGATTACCGCCGTATCTTACGATATCGCCCGGTTGATACAATGTCGCACTGTTCCATGTATCTTCGTACTCAGCACCTTCTACGAATTGTGCCCAACGTCCTGCAGTAGAATCTGTTAAAAATGCCGCTGCGGCTGTATGCTGTGTTGTGCAGATCCATAGTCCTGCACCAAATTTAACAACATCGTTAATTTTATATCTAGTAGCTGTAACCCAACTACCTTTGTATTCTAAACCTTGGTTCCACGAATCCCATTTAGACTGATCTGCCTCTAGCCCTAGAGCAGTGGTAGCAGCAGAAGTATGTGCGGTGTTAGCTACATATGTGTATCCGCCATAGCGAACAATGTCGTTGACTTTATATCGTGTTCCTACTGTCCAGTCGCTCTTCCAATCAAACCCCTCGGCATACAATGTCCATTTTGACTGATCTGCTTCTAATCCTGATGCAGTTGTGGCGGCAGAAGTATGACTATCATTACAAATGTAAAGTTGACCACCGTATTTTACAACATCGTTAAGTTTATAAAGCGTAGACGTAGTCCAATCTCCGGTCCAATTTTGACCGTCGCTCATTTGATTCCATTTAGTTGGACTGTATTCTAGATCTGTATTGAAATCAGCGGCTGATGTGTGACCTACAGCACAGATATAAGTTCTGCCGCCGTATCTAATAACATCGTCGATGTAATATGTGGTCGAAGCAGTCCATGCTCCTTTCCAAACAAATCTAATTCTACCAAGTTTAAATTCTGCCATTTTCTACTCCGTATCCTATATTTATCGTAGGGATTACCTAAACGATCTGTAAAACATTGTCTGTGCCAACATGCTACCAGCTATACCCGACCTAGGCCTATCAAATTCTGCTCTTACTGGAACAACGATACTTAGGTTGGCCGTATTAGCAAATCTATCCGGTCCTACTAAAATTGTACCAGCAATAAAACTACCCACTGCAATTTCAGATCCTCCAATAGACAGCCTACCTGCTAGGTATGATTTTATAGCTCGTTGTGTTGGAACTATATTATTTGAATCTTCAATGAATAACGGATCTGTTGAAAATTCTCTAACTACTGCGCCTGTACCGCCTACTCTAATACCACCAAGTCTTAATTCTGTTAATCCACCTAGATCAAAAAAGTCTGCTGAAATTGTAACAATACCTGTCGCCTGCTCAACAGCAAACAATTCACCTGCTCTAAAGTTACCGCTTTGATCTGTAGAAGTATAAAATACTCTACCCCTGTTTAATTCGACTATTTCGTCCTGCGGCTCAGGTTGATAAAACCCGCTGTAGAGTGCAGGATAATTCGTTTCTTCAAAATTTCCAACACCAATATCTAAGAAATCGTGACCTGTAATTCTACACTGACTAAATTCAGTTCTAATTGTTATAGGAGTTAAGTGTTGAAGATTATCTCTAACTTTTAACTCGGGACTGATTCTAATTCTAGCAGCTAGGCCTCGGTCTGTTTGACCAATAGGATCAATAGTAACTAGTGTGTAAAATCCTGGTAAATTTCCTATAGTCAAACTAGCTCCAGGTCCTGGATAATCTACAAGATCGTTGATAACAATAAATTTTCCAGACGGTATAACATCTGCATAACCATCTCCTACAATATCAACTGACGTACTTGCTGTTCTATATCCTAAACCTCTGTTCAGCCAACTAGGTTGCGCCAACACTCCGTCACCGGTTCTACATTCTACCACTGCATCAACACCGTTATTAGGATCAACTAAGGTGCAGGTTGGGCCTTCGGTGTACCCTGAACCAGGATCCCATAGTTTGATACTTCTAATAATACCACTCGACAATGTCACACGTCCTAAAGCACGAGCACCTGTCTGTATTTTGTTAGCTATCTGAGTATTATCAATAGCTATCCACATTGGAGTTTGTCTACCGGTTGTGGAGTCTCTAGAATCAATATACGGTGTTCCAAATGCAACAGACACCCATTGTTTTGTACTAGCCAGTGTTCTTTCGGTCCATACTACGCCGTCGAATGAAGTTGCTGCATAATTTGTTTCAACTGCAGATGGATCAGCTCCTATGTCTCTTCCGCCTGTGTCGCCTATGGCAAAAAATACTCCTTGCGCATATCTAATTTTCTTCCAGTTATGTGCAGTTGATCCATCTTGTGATGGCATAGTTGCTGGATACCATGTAACTGTATCAAAACTGTAGGCAACGTCACCTGTGCTACTGATCGCTACGAATCTATTATTGCCGTAGGCTATACTGACCCAATCTTTTTGGCTTGAGTCAGCAATCACATCCATTACCTCACCGGTCCAAGACCAAACATTAGTAGTTGAATTATATGTTCCTACGGCAGTTATATTGTTGCTATTAGCTAATACAACAAATTTTCCTTTACCATATGCAACATCAACCCATGTGTTTAGTGTTGAATCTCCGAAACCAGGAATAGTAGTGGATGTCCACGAGGTTCCGTTAGAACTATATGCTATAGAATTAGAATCGCTAGCCACTGCTACAAATATAGTTCCGCCATAAATGGCAGATTTCCATGCACGGGTAGCAGGCATAGTTCTGGCAGTCCAATTTACTCCGTCCAACGAACTAGCTGCTTGATTACTGCCAGTTTGTATGGCAACAAATCTATTGTTTCCAGCTGCTAGACATTGCCAATCGCCTGCACTTGGCATGTTAAATGTTTCCCAGTTAGTACCATCTGAACTATACATGGCTGCGGAACCGCCTGTGGATATCATTACAAATTTACCTGTAGTTGGATGAGGATCCTCGCCTGTGCCGTAGGTTTTTCGTTCTGCTGTTAGTATAGAATTAGTGCTGTCTTCACTGACTGTTAGCACTGAAATAAACAGATCATTTTCTGGCGTCGCTCCGCCCAACGATGTGCCTGGAATAGTTAGTATTTGTCCTGCTTCGTAGCCTGCGCCTGCATTAGCGATACTTGAAATTACATAATCTCTACCTAACTTTGTAATATTGAATCTAGCGATAGCCGCATCAACTCCGATAGTTATACCTGTTCCAGACTCATTTACAGCTATATTATTAAAAACTTCTGTAGTTTGACCGTATACGATCTCACTCCATGTAGTGTTGGTTGGTAGAACTACTTCGGTAGCTGAATAAGAAGGAGCTGAAAAAATTACTCTTGGTTCTATTCTATAGGTAGTGTTGGTCAATAATGGTACTGTTGGTGGTTTGCCGGGAACAACATGATCCCAACCTGGTTGATCGTCTGATTCTCTAGCAACATTAACAACTTTTGTAATGTTGTCATAGCCAGTAATATAACCGTATTGTCCAGTGCCTGCTCCGCTGGTAATTACAATTCTCATTCCCAGATATTCAGTGATACTGTTTGCGTCATTTGTGGCGATAGTAATTGTGGTTGCAGTACCTGTTTGAGCATTGTTTTGTACAACAATATATCCACCACCGCCGATAGTTTGAGCTATGGTTGTTGAAGTGTCTAGCAATCTTGCATCAAAAACTGCATCGTCGCGGAAATCTTCAAAGACTACAGCAGCGTCAACACCGGCACCAGTAAAGGTAGCTGTAGCTGTAGTGTAATCATTGCCACAATTCGCAAATTCTAAAATTTGTATTTCGTCAACGAAATCTCCTGCAAACACAGCCGCCACTGAGGCTTCTTGTGCTCTAGTATATGAAACTGCTGTCGCTGGAACTTCTGTAGCATCAACACCATCAGATATAGCTCCATATGTACCGTAAGAATTGTTTCCGTTAGTAGCTCTAATCACTCCGCCGTCTTCAGCAAAGTATCCTATATGGCAATAATATGTAAACACAGATACCAGCTCAGCCCTACCATTGTTAAGCACCCAAGCTCCGATTCCGTCGCTGAGAACCTGAGTGAAGTCATTACTGACCATTGACTTATTGCCGCCGTTATGTAACGAACCATCAATCTTTTGACCTGTACAACCGGTACCTATTGTTGTTACACCTTGTATGTAAGGAGATCTAGTAGTAATCCAGACACGATCGTCGTTTGGACCCCAACCTGGATCTAGTGAACAGTAT
>Ga0129333_10000323_pt1 | contig 36622 bp, 63 predicted proteins | sample CPB6_08_DNA_FD_94474 | JGI IMG/M metagenome (GOLD analysis project Ga0129333, IMG submission 94474) | Freshwater to marine salinity gradient microbial communities from Chesapeake Bay, USA - CPBay_Sum_0.6_0.8_DNA | ecosystem: Environmental > Aquatic > Marine > Coastal | place: USA: Chesapeake... | reverse complement strand
TGCGCCGCCGGTGAATGGTTCACCGGCGGCGTTTTTTTTATTGTTTCTGCGTTCTGTGTGTGCTTAAATAAACACAACAAAAGACAGAAATATAGCAGCTCTTCGTTACGGCGCCCACTGCAATTCTGCAGTGGGCGTTTTTTTTTATCCGACAATGCCCGATTTCTTGAGCCAGTCCTTGAGCTCATCACGGTGGCGCACCACAATTGCTGATTGCACTTTGTGAAGTGGATCCACTTCTGCCGAAGCCAAGCGACCACTACGGACTAGAAAGTCTACCTTGCCTGCGTCGGGCTCCCACTTTTTCACCTCGTTGCAAGCTTCTTCGATCGCAATACCATTCTTTTCCAGCAGCTTAGTAAGTCCGTTCAAATCTGGCGTCTTGGCCACGCGATTCTCGCGGAATATCGCCCACCCGTCCATTTCACACACATAGTTAATGTGCTTCTGGCGGTCATCTGTAGGAGTACCATGCTTAGGGATTTCTTCTAGCAGCTGCTTTCGGAGCTCTTCCTTAGCTTCTTCGATCTTAGTGATCATCAGGTCCATGATCATGTAAGAATATAGCTTTCCTTCCCACGATTCGTACTTCCACTTCAGGGTGGAGAGAGATTCCATGACGCGGGTACGCACGTGGTCAATGATCATATCTCGCATAATTAGCTCCTTTTTTAGCGGACATAAAATTAATCCGCTTCTAAATTATACCATAGCATCTGACCCTAAGCAATTCGGTAAACTTAAGAATATACAAAGTAAAGCATATTTACTAGCCCGTTGTGGGATAGTTATTCAGATAGTATTGCGTCGAACACTTAAATCTACACTTCTTGCATCTAACAGCCCCGCCCGTTTCTGGCATAAATACCCGTACCATTTTTTCCAGCCTATAACCACAATTGGGGCAGCTCCAATTAAGCGGGGCTTCCACCCACCTGAGTTCCCTTATGGATTTAAGGGATTGTCTAATCCTTTCCGCACTATCTTCTGGTGCTTCTAGTATAGACTGAGCGATTGGACCGACTTCCTTTTTAACTGGCCTCATATGGAGATTTACACCACCAAGTCAATCATTCAATTTAGATGTGCACATTGTGTACTATCGACATATCCACCAGCGTGTGCCAATAGTCTGCACTCAGGTGCTTGTATTCTTTCTGCAAATTTACAAGACGATCCAAAGCACGGTTGGATTCTACACGATGTGCCGCTTCCTGAAATTCTTCCTGCGAGCTTATCCCCCTAAGATAGGCTCGAATGGTGTTTCTAGCCGTGGATTCACTTTCTTTAATCCACCGCCAACGATCCAAGTATTTATCATGATCAATAATAGCCGCCAACCAATTATCACATTTTCGGTTGAACGTTGGCATATCTTTACCCCAAGTTTTATTTAGAATGGGCAATATGACATCTGTGGCTCCCTTTTTATAGTTATCGATTGGCACGATCATATTGTCGGTAATCGGCATTTCAAAATATGCGTGTGTAGGATAAGATTTATTCCCATATTTAATCGAGTAAGTGAACTGGGTACCTCCATATGTGTTTCTTGTAACATTAAAGTTACCTACAGTTATACTTTCATAATATTTAATATATGGAGATTTAAATTCCTCCAACCTGTCAGGGTTACTATCGAACCATTCCAAAATTCTCAAATCCGAATCGACGGTCTTAGACAGTGATCTTTTACGCATGGCCTGCTCCTTATATAATGGCCAGAGAGACAGTTGCATCTAAGATGCTAAAGAATATCCAAGTATATAGATGGCTTCATAAACATTTCGGGCTATAAGTTCATCGGACTCGACTAGCGTAGTTCTAACCCCGAATTCCGCACCAGCTAAACTATTGTGCCCCTTAGACGATGTATACATTGCACCATCTATAAATAAAGGCATACCATCTCGAATTTCAAATTTAAACTGTCTTAAGAATTTCACGGTGGCGTGAGCCAATTCTATGTCCGAACAGTGCACTACTGGATCTAATGAATTGACGTCGTAGACCGTAATTACTCTTCTAGCTTCAATTTTAGGCGGTAATTCAAACGTTCGTTCATTAGAGTGAACATTTAGGATTACCCTAGTTTCTTCTGAGATAGGCCGCATTCCTAATGTTACGGCTTAGCATATGTGAATTAGAAATCAGAATTATATTCTCTTTCCATACCTTCGTGAAAAGATGAAATTGAGTCTCGATCTTTAGAAGATCTAAGTTGTATGAGAGTATCCCTTAGAGTATCGAGTACACCAAAGACGAGTTCATGGTTGCGCCCTTCGACTGTAGCAGCCCAGGACTTAAGAGGACCCGAAGGATTCCATCTGGTATCTTCTAGCTTATGAATGGAATCCACTAGAACTTTTTCGATACTACGGCTGTCCATCGGGTCCTCTAGCACCTATTCTTAATAAATAGGTGATGAAAATCCATTTCAGGCCGTTGTCCCAAAAATCATCCTACGCGCCAAAGACACTGTTGCTTTCACGTCGTCCAGTGCATCGTGTGGAGATGGTCTATTTATCCCAAAAAATTTACAGCATGAATCCAAAGACAAACTACTAATTTCTCCGCGGACTAGCCAGGGATAAGCCACCAACATTGTATCAAATTTGTGGTAGTCATTCTTCGGAATGGTAATCCCATGCTGAGCGTATGAAGCCCTCAAATAGTCCACATCAAAATTGACGTTATGTCCGGCCCAAACAGCATTTTGTAAAAGACCCGTAGCCTCGTTCAAAGCTTCACGCATATCAACAGCATCCGACCATCTCTCAGCCGAATATCCATTAATCTCCAAAGCCTTAGCCTGGGCTAGGTGGATACGGACCGGGCGGATTTTCTTATAATATTCCCCCACAACGTTAAATGTCTTGGCTTCCACCCTAATGATAGCTAAAGATAGCATTTCATGCGTGTTCGGGTCCAGACCCGAGGTTTCGCAGTCAAAAAACGCAATATGGGGGTATTTCATGTTAACTCCTTAGGTCCAAAATACACTAGCTATCGAATCCGAAATCTATCGTAACGAAATCAGCATCTTTTTCGAGATGAACCACTGAATCATAGAAATAGTCTATCATGTCCGGGTCCCAACTTATAGGTTCGCCTAGATGGTAAACTTTGGAAGGAAAATCATCGTGAACTAGCATGATCCTAATTTGCTCGTCAGTGATGAGATCCAAATCACCCGTGAAGCTACCCAAATATCTTAGCCAAGCGTTATGATTAACTGCCGGCATCTTCATATCGGGTATGCGTCGGTATCGCTTCACATACTCGGGGAATGTTATAGGAATAACCGGCCATCTTCGTAGCTTGGTGAGCCTACTTGGTAGAATGTCGACCACCCTTACATGTCCATGGTCATGATCTCCTAGCCAATAGTCTTCCCAATACTCTCTCCCTTTGGGAACATACTTTATACTATTGTCTTCAGAGATCCACGAAGCAACCTCCGGACTGAAGCCTGGTCCCGAGAAGGCAGGTTCTATTATATAATCATTCGTTTTTCTGACACCACACAGGGCATCGAAAAACGAATAATAACGTCGGCCCCAGTCTATGAACGAAAATACGCGTTCGTCATCTCGTGAATCTCTGACTATGTGATGTATATCAGTTCCCATAACTTCACCATCCGTAATCGTATTCTTCTCGATCTAGATGTTTTTGGTATTCTATTTCATCCCTGAGACTTTGAAGATTCTCGGCTTCTCGCTCAAGGATGGCATCACATATGTATTTTTCGGTATCACGACTTATATCTATTTCATGCCACATACCGATCTTACTTCGATAATGCCAGACTGATAGTGATTCTACACTGGGGGGATCGTACTCATCCGAATACGACTTACCATAACCAGCATAATAATCATAGTTAACGACACATTCCAATTCATATTCGACGCCAGTTTTAGGATTGCAACCCCAAATCGGCAAACCATATGAATTACCCGATATAGGCGGGTGCTTCACATAATCGCAAGGAGTATGTGTTCTCAACACAACCCCATGCACAGCCGCTAGCAGCTGTTTGGTTACCATTTTCATTGTAACTCCTATATGGTATTAATGCCCAGAGTTTTTATTTGCTTAATTTTAGCTGCCGAAGCTTTAGCGCTGATGAAGACTATTTCACCCGTGCTCAATAGCTTGAAACGATTAGTGCCTGCTCCGAATAAAAATATCGATCCATCCACCATGGATGCCGAGTACTCAAGTTCCTCGTCGTCCCCCTTGATACCTGTTTCTAACTTAAGAGATTTAAAATTCCGCCACACTTCTTGCAGCTTATTCCAGCTATTAGGCTGATTCTTGCGTGCTGGCTGACCACTAGCCCAAAGTCTTCCTTCGGTCTGAGTCAGAATACTAAAGGCTTTAGGATCGTCAATACTAAGCATTACACCCTCACGCCTAATTAGAATCATAATCTAAGGTTCGATCACCCCATAAGAGTGATCATCTATGGTATAATAGACACGCTTCACCTGTTTAGCTTTTAAAGCAATCATGCACATCGGGCATGGCTTAGCGATCGCTAGCCCCCCACTTTTAAGCACACGAGCAACGTAAACGATGGAGCCCTTGGATAATGCTCTAGCAAGCTTAAATTCCGCGTGTGCGGACGGTTCTTTACGGAAAGAAAGTTGATCATCCTCGCTGAAATGGTAAGCAAGGTTTCTAGCGTGATATACTCCGCCTTCTGGGGTTATACCGACCGCGGCAATTTGATATCGCCTTTTATCGCCCGGTGGCCTCCGAGAGGCGAACTCGGCCGCTCTTTGGATCATTTCCACCATAATTGCCTCATGATATTGATTATATATTTGTTCTTGCTTTCTTGCTACATTCAATACATGTGGCCGCTTGATTCAGTAGTCTTCTTTCTAACTGATTGAACTTCACATTACAACCGATGCATTCCACCCAAAATCTCTTGAGATCAGGGGACTTAGCATCTTCTGCCACTGATAAAATCTTCCAAGAATTAAAAATCTCGCCGACTTCGAGTCTTTTAGTATTTAAACCCCGCACCTTAATGGAACACATCCTGCAACCTTTGCTCAACCGGCCTATTCTATATGATGGCAGAACAGTTTCATTACCACAAATACAGCGACATAACCAACCCTTAGCCCTACCTATCCTCCTCTCTTCTATTAAAGTCCATTTCTCTAAAGATAAACCTATCTTGAATTCAGAGGTAGGGATTGTGCTCATTGCTATTCTCGACTAATAATCTTACCAAAACACATTAGCTGACCGTTATACTTAAGCTTATAAAACCGATTTTTATGACCCGAGGCCAAATATGGTTCAATGTTTATTTCTCGACTCGCCAATAGCAGACCCCCGTCCGTGGCCGGAAGATAGTCTTTTCTATGAAGATGAATATAGTGATCCCATAATGACTTCAAATTATAGAAGTTTTGGCTTTGGTGACTTCTGATCATCTGCCTGCAATACCACAGGTCACCTTCTCGCAATCGAAGTTTATCAAGAGCATCTTTTTCGTATATAAAAATTTTCATCGGACACCTACTAAGTATTTAGAATCTAGATCTTACTTTATAGTCTTCTCTTAAGTTAGTCTTAACGCCAGCCTTATACCATGCAACGCTTGGTATGAAGTAGGCTTTGGTTGAATTTGATTTAAGAGCTCTAATAACGATCCTTACTAATGTATATAGAATCAACACCACTATAAAAGTGGACATGAACGATCCTCCAATAAAACTAGTGGTGAACCTTATCTTAGGTTCACCACTTGGAGCGGGCGATCGGGTTCGAACCGACGACGTTCAGCTTGGAAGGCTGATGCTCTACCGACTGAGCTACACCCGCAATTAAGAAAACACTACAATCAGAAATATGTCTATTTAATATTTACAGAAACTGCAAGCCCGTTTGTTCTGAAGATTTCGTTCTGAAACGAACGTCTTGATTTGACATTTTACACAAATACAATCATATCTTCGTTCGTCATTAGTCTTACCATCATAAGCTAGTCGGATGACCCGATAAGTACCTAGAATATCATCAGGTTGAGGTCGTGGTTTAGAAGCTTTTATTTGAGCAATACAGGTCCGACACATCTTGGAGTTAATAAGAGTCGCCTGGACTATTTTGAACGATTTCGCGCATTTACATTTAACCATGTAACATATTGGACCCACATTCGGGATAATTACTCTTTGGACTTCATATGCGTTGACTTTATCACCTATTACGAATTTAGGTATCTTTTCCACGTCACTTACCATTAGTTACTAGTGCAGATAAAGCCATTTTTGTTGATAACTCCGTATGGACCTCCCATCAGGTCCTCCAGATCTGCAAAGCTTCCTCCGAAATACCGGAGAAAAACATCTTCATCTACAGTCCTCAATTGGACCTTGTAAGAATAGTTTACTTCTACGATTTCCTCATCTTGCATTTTAGTAGTTATGACATAAGACTTTGGGATCTGTTGGTTCCAGTCAAGAACTTCATACTTACCTTCGTTAATATCATTATCTCCCACACTGCAAGTGTATACTAGAGTCAGGCCTTCTATGGGTAGTACATTAAATATGGCAAATGTACTCTCCCAGGAATTAGGTCCTACCAATTCCGTGTAATAGACTTCAAGATTAACAGGGTGGACGTTCCACAGGACATACGAGTTAATTTCCCACTTGAATGGCATCGTTATGGTGGAATCTTTTATGTCCAAAACCATCTTCATGGTAATTAGCCCATTTTTCTTCAGAAGTTTCTAAGATGACTGACTCAAACCGTGCTTCAACAGTAGACCCGTCTATAACCATTGAAGAACACCATGGTGTAGTGCCAGTCTCTTATATGGCTTATTCAAATTTGGTATCAATCGAACACGACGTTTTAGAAATCCGTTCTATGATGAATGATTGCGATGATCTTCCCCAATGGGTGGACCAGTCATTGGCAGAAGCGGCCGATCGCATATCTAAGGCTAAGAAATTCATCATGTCAGAGAAATCTAAATTACCCCCAAAGACTTCTTTGATGTCTATAGCGTCTCGTATATCTAAGTAAGCTAATTAGATATACAAATGAACCCGTTGTGTTCTTGAATTTCACTGTCTATCAGGGCTTTGAGGATTTCTTTATCCCCCTTAAGAACCACCATGAAATCCTCTTCGTTCATAGGCTCTAGTCTAATCCTATAAACATATACGGAATCCACTAGAGAGTCGTTTTTAAAGGTTTGGATGATTTTATAATCGACTGGTCCTGGTGCTGACCAGTCTATATGGTAATACTCGCCTTCGTTAACATCATATTCACCAATGGTTCTAATATAAATATAAGTCTTATGGTCAAGCGGTTGCCGATTAAATACAGAATACGTGGATTCCCAAGAGTCCACCCCGACTTGTTCCACATACGTAATAGTAAGTGGCATGTCGTGTACGGACCATAGCGAAGGGAAATCCTTCACCCATTTAATCGGCATTGTAACCGTTTTTTGGTTAATGTCCAGAATTATTTCTTGCATAATATGTCCATATATTTTTACAATAACAATGGGGAGGTGAGAAGGCTTGCGGCGATCTCACCTCCCCTAATCCTGATCATCTCAGATGAACAGATTTTCCATAAGGCGCCTTAAATGAATCGTTGTTAACGACGACCCAGATTACAGGCACCAGGGGTTTCGAAGGCATGGTGAAATAACCATCCGTCAAAATGACAAGAAAATCGACATCACGCACTTTCTTTTTGTAATCCTTGAAGAAGAGAGAATAATCAGTGCCTCCTCTTCCCTTTACCCTGACCTTTTCCAGATCGAACCCACTATTGACTTCAGCCAAGTTATCCCAATAAGGCTGAGTATCATTTGGGACTACGTACCCGTTGCATATATCAGTGAGAGTCTGCAGTTGTGATACGGTGGTGTTGATATCTTGATCACTCATAGACCCGGAGGTGTCCAAGCACACTGCATAAGTAAGCCTTGGCTGCTTGGCCCGGACCGGGACCATCGTGATGCGCCCATTCCCAAGATTCATGTATCCGTTTCGGCGGCGAGGTCGCTTATAATCGAGATGAAGACCGCCACGTCCTGACTGAATCTTTTTAGCCATTCCGTAGACCATCGTCTTAAGGTCTACTTTAGGCTTTTCTAGCTTGACAAGTGCTCCATCAAGAAGTCCTGCGACGGAACCCGGGAGCTTACCGCCCATGGCTGCTGCGTTTGCCATAGCTTCACGGATTTTATCAGCGATCTCCTGAGCATTCGCTTCCTGGTCCCCCATGTGGTGATCGATCGCTCCGGAGGCATTAATTCCGTGGTCGTCTTGATCACTTTCAGAATGCCCGGACTTAGATTCTTCTTCTGATTCTCCCGCCCCGCCACTACTTGAACCACCTTGAGCTTCAGATTTCTGCGACCCTTGAGATTTACGGTTCTTCTTAGCCTTATCCGACTCTTCAAGTAGCTCGTTGTAGACGTCTTCAGCCGTCCGCCCATGGGCCTTCTTATCGAGGCAAATTCCCTTAATCTCGGCTCCGGTGTGCATCGCCGATTTGAGCTCATCGATCGTGTAATGCTCAGGGAAGAGCGAGTTCATATCGATTTGGTGGTCGACCGCAATGATCGCATTGACTACGAAATCGATCGCCAAATTCCACAATGTATTACGATGGCCACGGGCACAGTGAAACAACATCGTATGATAAGCTTCATGGAGAAGCACAGCTCCCACTTGGTCGATGGAGAGACTATTTAGGAACTCCGGGTTCCAAAAATACTTACGCCCATTTGTCGCAGCAGTTGGAATATGAGTCTCGAGCACGTGCGGAGCCGGGGCCAAGTAAGCGTAATGAAATGGTGAACCTTTGGGCGGGCTCTTCGACATGCGGGTCAAAGCCGCACTGATCTTTTCAGATAGGTCTACGAATTTATCTCCCCCGACATTATCAGGGTCTTGAAGTCTCGTGATCATGTCTGATCTCCTTTATACTTAGGCGCAATAACGACAACTCGATTCCGGATGGTCAAAAGTGCCGATTTTACACTCCATCGGAGCGTAGCTCGGATCCCCCGATTCGATTCGTTCGAGTGCCCTAATAAGAGAAGCCTTATCCATCCAAGACACAGTAAGCGATTCGACCTGCTGGTCATTCATGATAACTGCGTACTCTTGCGCGCCGTCGGCAGAAGTCGAATCGTTAGCTAGGACCAAGCGTTTCCACTTGAATGCATTGCATTCGCACCAAGTCATGGATGTCAAAGCTTCGGCTAGCTCATTCACATCTGAGTATTCGCGGACCGAATAACTACGGCGATAATGCATCATGGTATCCTCCTTAGAATGTTTTAAAATGCAGGTCCATTGGGATCATTGATTAGGTCATCCATGCGACCGCATCCAGGGAATCCGGATTTACATTTTGACAAATCGGTCTTTGGAAGTCTGCAATAAATACAGTCCAAATTAGAGTCAGCTATGATGAATCTTAGTTTAGTATTTTCATTCTGAAGTTCTTGGAGTTTAGTCATTAAAGTATCTCTGTCATTCATATGACACCACCTCCAAGTTCAACGCCGACGCTGCTCATTAATTCAACCGTGCTCGTTAAGACCCTGCAATAGGCCACTGACTCATGAAAAAGAGATTGACTATGACCATAAAAGTAATGCATGAGATTTATATAAGCACCTATCATGTGGTTATGTCTTTCCCAAGGTAGTAAAATTGGGAGATCACTTAAATAACAATCTTGCTGAGATATTAACCCCAAGATTTTAACCGGATGGACTTCCAAAATAGCATGATTGACTGAATCTGGATCTACATTCGATATATAAAAAGATCTAAGTTCATTATCATGTGCAAGCCACATGGGACTCTTGTTATCGATAGACAGTTTAAGCTTAGCATCCAGCATTTGAGAACTAAAAGCGTGGACTCCGCCTGACTGTCCTAGTTCTACATGATAGAGCTTGTCTATTATCGGCTGCACAATGATTTCTCCCATAATAAATAGGGGGTAAGGCCCGTTTGGCCCCACCCCCTTCTCCGCCACGAAGGTCAACCCAAAGATTTAGCGATCTTTGTGTATACTGCCATAACCTCCGGGACTGAATGCAAGCCAAGCTTTTGAATGATCTGCATGTCTAGACTCGCTTTGACAGCGCCGATTTGTATCTCAGCTGGAAATTCATTAATGACTGAAAAACAACGCTTGGCAATATCTTTTGCCGCCTTTGGCGGTGCAGATCTTACTTGTCCTGCCAATGATATCGCAAGCACGAACACCTTGTCGATGCTCAGGTCGTCGACCTTGACCGGCTTGCCGGCGACCACCTTGTCCACGATCGGTTCAATTACCCGATAGTGATCGAGCCACACCTTGAACTTCACCGCTGCGTCCTCGCCGACACGACCTGATACCAAATCGGTTAGCATATCAGACTCTCCGTTTTTGGCCGCGTCTATTTCTCTTGCTGCCGCCGCCCAAGAACGAGGTGAGGGACGACAGTACGCCGTCGGATCGTCAGGGTTAGCCGGGACCGAGAGAAGCTGCGGGTTCTTGATTAGGAAGCCTACTACCAGCGGATTCAAACTCACACTCAGCGCCCAAGCACGCCATGGCTCAAACTCGTGCTGGAGCCGGTACACGAGGCACCGGTTCGTGAGCGCAGTGCTGATCAACTGTGAATGGGCCCCTTCGTCCGGCAGATTACCGGTTAGAATAGCCGCTTGCATAGCGACGTCTTCTCCGTTTATCGTGCGGAATTGGACGAGCTCGAGAAGCGGCGCCTGTAGTTCAGGCTTGGACTTGTCGACCTCGTCGATTAGGAACACACGCTTCTTCCCCGATCGGGGTACACATCGAGGTGCAGCGTATGTCACGGTCTTGTCCGTGTCGATCATCGGGAGACCGAGCAAGTCGGGGGCTTCCAGGACCGATAGGTTTAGGTACACAAAATCGTATCCAAGATCCGTAGTGACCGATTTTGCTCCCTCGGTTTTGCCGGTACCTGCCATGCCCAGCGCCAAGAGGTTTCCACCTGAGGTGATCGTGTGCTGGAGCAGCTTAAGGTAGCGCTCCATTCCGATCGTAGGTACATTTGTCAGCATGATTCTCTCCTTTATTTAACTAGTAAACCTTCGAACTACCCATGTGTTTGCGCCATCAGAAGGTCTATCCAGGCGCCAATCAGATTCTAAGTCAAATTTAGCTTTGCTAATAGGTTTCCAGCGGAAATAATGGAAGTATTTGGTCTCCACTCTTCCCCCGCACTGACGGGTGATTACCTTAACTTCCTTAAATCGGGAGTTCACCCAGTCATACTTAAAGCAGGATCGATAGCGATCATCAAAATAGGGGGATAGTGACCACTGGAGGTAGTAAGACCCGTTAGCGGGAGTGGTCGTGAAAGCGAAATTACATGAGTTATCTTCGTTTAACTCATCGCTTACATAGAAATAACTCTCATGGACAGACCTGGCGATTCGAATGTTCTTGGTGAGAACTATGTTCGAGATCACGTAAGAGGTCTCCCCAGCGATGATCAGATCGTCCTGTCTGCTCATAATACCCTCCTGGGCTCACCATATGATGAGCGGATAATTCTTATACTTCTCCACCCACCTCACATACTCGTCCTGGTCGAGTTCCACGCCGTCTATGGAATAGACCTCCGGCCCATTAGGAATTATCCAAGCCGGTCCATCTTCGCGGTGCATTCTGCCGTGGTAGTACCATTTTAGGGATCCATCGAGTCCCTGGAGTGCCGGTCCACCTACTCTATGAGGCATGCCATAATAATAATATTCTTCGTAGGTCCTGCCTTCGACTATTCTTGTAACTGCGGGACCATTGGCTCGATGAAGCTTATCAAATAGTAGCCATTTTTGGAGAGAACCGTCTTTCTGAATAAGTGCCGGTCCGTTCTCCCGGTGCAGCATCGAACGAAATTTATAGGCTATGAGATCCTGAGTCACACATAGCTGATATTCTCTTCCTAGCCAGTATTCGCCTGTCGGAATGTCTATTTCATGGACCCGGAAGAAATCTATGCCTACAGTACGTAGTGTATCTTCGATTTCCCGTTTTTTCATTATTCCTCCTTTTTGTAATATCCTCCTTTTTCTATCTCGTTTTTAATGTCTTTTATGGAGGTATACACGTCGTATATATCAGTTTTCAAGTGCTTCCAGTTAATACTCCCTGGGTTCGCTGATTTATCCACGGCTTCTTTCACTAAAGCATCGATTATACCTATCGCTCTGGATAAATTACGATAATATAACAGTAAATCTATGTCTTTATCGTATATGTTAATTTCGCGCTTCTTCATGGTGGGGTCAGCGGGGGTCGAACCCGCATCCAACTGGTTACCTGCTACTTTCAGTTTCCTGAACCGTCATAAAATGACGTTGTAGTCTGGACTATATCATCATCCCAAAGATGGGAGCTTCGCGTGTAGTCTCTGAGGAGCCCCTATTCGGGTTTCCTGCTGATTGCCCAATCCTTTGGATTTTTACTACAAAACTGCAGTACCAAAGGCTCTAAGGGTGTTCCAGCATATAGCGAAGTTTTCATCCTTGTGTTGCCACAAGGCGCTTCCGATTAAAAGCCAGCTGCTCAACCGATTGAGCTTTGACCCCATATTATCACTAAGCGATCCGATTAAGATAACAAACATTACATTCAGACCACACTTCGTAAATATGTTATTTAATCTAAATATTTATTAATTCTTACTAAGCAGGATAGGAGCGAATTATGTCCATGAAAACATCGAAAGCTGGTTTGGACTTCATAAAAGAACATGAAGGCTGTATACTCAAAGTATACAAAGATGTGGCGGGATTAGACACCATTGGAATCGGGCATTTGATTAAGCCCGGGGAGAAGTTCACCACAATTACCACTCAAGAAGCACTAGACCTACTAGCAAGAGATATAGTTCAATTCGAAGTCGCTCTAAACCGCGCTATAAAGGTACCGCTGAATCAGAATCAATTCGATGCATTAGTATCTTGGGGTTTTAACCTCGGAGCGGGTGTATATGCAACTGCCAGTCTCATGAAGGATTTGAATTCCGGTAACTACGCTGTCGTCCCTATTAAGTTATTGGAATGGTGTAAGGCACGCGTAAACGGGAAACTTGTTACTGTGCAAGGACTGCTGAATCGTCGAAAGGCAGAAGCGGCTCTTTTTATCAAGAACCCATGAATCATCGGGATCATGGCGAATCTGACAATTTCGCCATGATCCCATGTTCTGGCCCTCTATAATATGGCTCAATCCAGATGCGTTTAAGTGAGGATCGTTTCTCTCCGTACCGTTGATTCTTCCAGTGTCCTCTGACCAAAGTCACTACCGATGGAAGTTTAGAGTTAGTGCTGCTTGTTATGTAACTCCTGACCGAATCCCTACAATCCACATTCAAAGTTCTACCGATGTTGAATACCGCAAGGGGAGGAGCTTCCAGATCTGCTGCTTGTGGAACCCTGAGGCCCTTCCGAGGCGGTTTGACCGTCCCAGAATGATCAAACGCCAAACAGGTGTTCAAAATAAGCCGACCGATTAGTTCCTGAGTCCTAGCGTCAACTTCGGTGAGGATTAGATCAGACAGTTTATCTCCCGGCGGCAAGTGGTTAGGATGTACCACCAGGTCATCAACGGTAGTCCCGAATCGATATAGGGATACCCCGGAGGTGCAAAGTGTGGAGTACGCCCACACCATAGAATTAGTTCGCTTTGACTGATAATGGCTAACTGTTATTCCGACTACATCTACCCATTGATTTGAAATCGTATCCCACGATTTAAGAAGGTCATTGGGGACTTCAATGTAGAAGAAAGGCCAGGGTGGCTTTATTTGCGATTTGTCCTCTGGAACATCTGTGGCCATCAATGCAGCTGCGTATGTATGACCCATTTTAATAGCGGGGGCACCGCAACTTACCCATCTCGGGCAGAAATGAGCTTGAATGATCCCTGCGGCTGGCAGAGCCTGTACTAGTTTGTCGATTAGATCTTCTGTAGTGGGGTAACCTGGCGGTATAAACGCACTTACATAAGCCGCCCTTCCCGTCATTTCCATCGACTTATCCTGTGCCAGTTCATCCAACCTTTGGATCTGTGGCTTTGACTCCAATAGTAGCTTGTACGCTCTGAAACCGGCCAATCGTAGTAGCTTAGTGTCTATTTTATCGAGCATGAATTAGCTCCCACTCTATGAGTGTTAATATTTTGTCGAATTTTTTGCTTCGTTTACTTTATTCAACAGTTTTTTCTTAAGTCGCTCGCCACGATTGGTGAGTTTTACGCCCGTTACATTCAAAGCTTCTATTTGGTTCAACAGCGATGTTGCTTCTTCAGTCAGAAAATTCCTAATATTCTTCTCAATCAGCGTCTCAATATAGTCCACATCAATACTCATGCTATCAGCCATGACTATTCTTCTCCTGCGTCCATCACAAGAGTGGAAACGACCGCGATAAACGTCCCGATTCCTATGGTTATCGCACACATAATCACCAGAAGTTCAATCACGTAATTTTCCTCTGATTATTTGTTTGTCATAATAAAGGAAACCGATTTCTAGTGTAGTATACATCTATGAAGCCCAGAATAAACCATTCCGTCGGAATATCTTCAAGAGTAACCCGAAGAGCTAAAGTAAAAGAATATGAAATAAGAATTAAGGAAGAGGATATCACAGATTCCGATCAGATCCTTTTGCCGGAACCGGAATTTCAGAAGTCGAACAAATCGAAACCAGAGTAATATAACCGTTCGGGTCCCCAACGGACGCCGCATTGGCATCACTGCTAACTTTTGTGGTAGCGCAAGAAGCGTAAACCGTGATGAAACCGCCTTTAATGTTTTTACACGAAAAACCCCCGACGTAATTCTTCTTGGAGGAGTAAGTAACTATTTCCTTTTTACAAGTCCAAATGGATCCTGTCCAGGGCACGATAGTTTCTTCATCCGAGGTGTTAACAGATTCGACCATTTCTCCTGATTCATATGTAGCCCTGAACATCCATGAAGTAGCATACTTCGGAGCCGCTTGAACCGAGGTTCCAGTTAGCAGGCATACAGATATCGGGATAATCTTCGGCAGCATAGTTTTCTCCTATCACTTATGAACGGAATGAATCTTTCTTAAGTCTTGGACTTTTATCCAAATGTCTTGGTCTACATCCGGATGGTTGACTATAGAATAGAATTTTCTGAAAGATGATTTCTTGGGTATATCTACTACCAATTTACGACTTCCATTCTTAACAATAACTAATTCAGGGTTATCGATAATGGAAGTTCCTCTCCAATAATCACGTAGGATGCGTTCATTCAGGGCATCCTTATGAGCCTTCCAAAGGGCCGTTACTATGGCCATACCCTTATACTTCCTACAAGCAAATGGTGTTGTTTGAAACAAATCTACCCAACCATTTAATGTTTTCGATTCAGCGTTTAACAAATATATTTTATCATGTACATGAACTTCGAACAACGCTGGAATCCTTTTGGATTCTGTGTATTTAAGTGCATCCCTAAATCCATCCAGGTATACACCGTAACGTCGAGAACCGACTATACTGAAACACACTTGTTTTATCATTTTTATTTCATCTCGGATAATTCTCTCTTCGATGAAATGACCTAATCTATGTGTCACATTTTCTATTTTAAATGGGACCATAACATTTCCAACTCATATCTGCTTTGTTTTATTCGTCTTCTTCATTTTCCATATCGGTATCATCTTCGGAATCTGTATTAATGTAGACATTTGAAATTACGATGACACCATCCCATGGGTCTCCAGAATTAGAACCCTCTACTTCGAACGGTTCTGCGAATGTGAAAATACTTCCATAAGTCTTAATCCTGTCCAAGGGCAATTCCGGTTTAATATCTTTGATTTTAATGCATCCAATCAAACCGGCGTCAACGTCATATGAATTACCCCATTGGTCTTCATAACAGCCGTCCCCGTATGCCGTTCTGCTGAATGAGAACTTCCGCCCATCAGACAGTGTGAATTCTCCATCCAAACATTTACCTTCCGGCATCGTGATCGCACAGAATTCATCCCAATCGGCTTCCATCACATAGCAAAGATCGCCGATAAAGTATTCTCCCGGTTCCATCATGATGATCCTCTTTCTAATTAGATAAAATTGTGATTAATGTTGGTGTTTATGGACGCTTTCCACAAACGAATTGCACAGAAATATCTCGAATTCAAATTAGATAAAAACTTACCTAAATTCGAAGAAGAACATAAGCGGGAAGATGAACTTATATTTCGAATCTCAGAAGCGAGTTTAGCCGCTAACCAAGCATATGAAGGATATGTTGGCAGAATCAAATCCCGATTAGATTCCTTGCAGAATACTATCGAAGAACTCAACAACGCAGCTAGTACCCCTGGCACCAGCATTAGTCAAAAAGCCTCTTTGTTAAATAAGTATGAAGCATTATTGCGGAGAATTTCTAGAATGCAGTAATTTTTTAGCCGACCCTATGAGGGTCGGCTTTATTATTACTTCTTCTTCGAGTTAACTCCACCCGGAGGCGTTTCCCGCGTGTGGACAGTAAAAGTACCGTTCGTTCTGCGTCGGATCTTAACGAAGCCCGTTTTGATCTTAGCCCGTGCCGAGTTGGCCTCTTCGAAGGTATTAAAAGTAGCAATGATCGACCACGGCGGGCCAGGAGGTATAACCTCCTTCTTCTTATGAATTGACCCTACTTCTTCTAATGTTTCTTCGACGCTCATGATAGTCTCCGCATTAGCAGGAAGAACCTGATTCAGATGCATTTCTGACCAAATCTTCTTCCACTATCTCTAATTTTACATCACAGTGTCTGCATTCGCCAACTTCTTTTGAATTAGCATCCTTGTGCAGGTTATTGAGGTCATATCTTGTAAGTGACCTTAAACAATTGGGGCAAATTAGTTCAAACATAATTCATTAGCCTATTCAAAGCGTATAATCCTGGGTCGTCATAGACCTTCGAGCTTTGGATACGATAATGGACTGGGGGTGCTTTCGGTTAATTTGGACTTCCTTATGAACAAAGCACCAATGGGACCTATCCCAAAGTATGTCCCCATCAACATCAAATGAATGAACCTCAAAGCCTGCATTCGTCACTTTGAAGGATACTCGTTGCAGCCCCTTTGGACTATGGACTGAAGGAGCGACGTTGCAAATGTAACTCAGCATCCATGCTTCGTCATCGTAGCTTACCAGCTCCATATAACCACTCAGTGGCCTAGTAAATCTATCTATGATGGTTCTGAAGGCTGAGAATCCAGCAAATCTTATGACTCGTGAGGGTATCACTTTTACCTCCATTTATTCTATTCGGCGGATCTTCTTTCGTTTCAACGAATCTTCATCGTCGAAATTGATCTTCCCGAACTTCATTTCGAAATCCCGGTCACTGCGCTCAGTGTACGTCCCTGCGTAGGAATAACCTATTTCTTGTATCTTTCTATTTCGGACCAATTTTGTCATGTAATAATTACCGAAATCGATAGATTCAAGTGAACAGCTGACTTTGGCAGTTCTACCGATACTGGAACAATAAACCCATACTTCTCCGTCCAAGAATTCTGTCGAGTAATACCCGTAGAATGGGGATATATTACCTATAACGGTAACTTTATATGTGAGAGTATCATGAACTGCTCCAACGATGAACTCCGATCGCTTACAAATTTTGGGCGTTATAAATGTGAAGGATTTTTCATGGATATAGATCTTAAAATCCATGTCATCACCGTCTATTCTTTATGGATTTTGTTAACAGTAGCTTCGTTAATTATTCGCTCTTTAGCAACGTCATCGATAAACTCGAATTCGTTACGGAATTTATAAGAGAATCGAATCACCTCTATGAGTCTATCTTCTGTGAGCCATTCACCGTATTCCTTCACGATTTGGCCTAGCTGGATCAGATACTCCAAATCGTTAGCCGGGTTACGGGATCGTTCAATCCGTTTAACCAGTTGATTAGAGAAAGCCTTGGATACTGATTTATTTCGAGCGGCATAGTCGGATATAACGACCCTAGCCTTGCGAAGTTCGTCCGGCTCTATCAGTTTCTTTCTATAGTATTCATCGTTAAAAATCCACCAGTCTGTATCCTTGTTAGCTCGAGTAAGACAATACTGTCGGAATGTTCCTGAGATCCCACCCCAGTATTTCCCCCAGGTGGTCTTAAGTACTTCTTTTCTCACAGAGTCGAACACATCCCCAGCGCCTATTTTAGAATCTCGCAATTCAACTGGGATTATCTTATCCTTAAATCTAAATCTAAGTATGACTCGAGCTCTGAACCCTTCAGTACCCTTGAAGTTATGTCCTTCCCACTTTGAAAAACCTCTTTTGGCTTTGTACTCTATATCCAAAAATTCCGCAGTTCTCTGAAACAAAAGGACTTCGTGGATACTACTTGAATCCACCGGAGTTAGCTTATCGTACTCAATATTTTGCCACTTAGCGTAACTATTAATCTCATCCCATTCGGCTTTTGTAATCTTAGCCGGTGAACTTTCATCCATGGTGTAATACCTCCCATCTAGCGTTTGCCACTATGGTAGAAATTTATTTGTGTATATGCCGGGCTAGCACTTTTAATACGAGCTCTTCTGGCGTCATGTCATGCGTTGTCCACTCATGTCTCCACAGAATACCTGAAATCTCGTTTACTGTAAACGCGTCCACGGATTACAGCATATTCAGTATTGATGTGATTATTTCGTGGACAACTACCTTCTTATCTAAGGATCTACCTATGCGGTCTATCAATATCGGGGACCATTCTTCTTTGTACTCGGAAGACGATAAACTCCTGATCCCCTACCTTAATGCATCCATCGAATTCATCATCTATGAACTCTTCGCGTCAAGATCCTGAGAGCTATATCCTCAGTTGAGATATCACGACCCAGCCATTCGTGGCGCCAAAGTATGCCTGATACCTCGGTTAAGGCGAAAGCATCGACTGTTTTAAGTACGTCAGATATGGCTTGCAGCGTACGCATTACATCGGCTTTATTACCAATTGCCGTATCAATTCGTTCAATAAGGCGCGGCGTCCAAGACTCTTTATACTTTACAATAGCATCATGGAGCTCGTTAAGTACGCTTTCCCTTTGTGTGTATTCAGTATGAATTTCTTCAAGCTTTATATCTAGAAGGCTCGAATATATATTCAAATATGGGACATCGTACTTATCACATATCTTCTGGAGGTCATACATCTCGTAGCTAGTATTAATACTGACTTCTGGCAGTCCATCGTTGTGTTCCAGTATTTCATGCCCCTCCGCCACGCAGTTCGCGATTACTTCTTCGGCTTCGCGAATGAAATCGGTAGGCGCCGATGATAAATCCTCAGTATATATGCTTTTTCTATGGGAGCTAAGCTCTTCGAACTTCGCATAAAGCCTTAGGATCTCGGGATTGTCAGAATATATACTCACGAATATTCATTCCGATGTTAAATAATCTTGATGATCGAAGTGATGGAACATACCCATAGTAGGATCGATATCGTTCACAGATAGGGAGTTTATCTATCATACTAGATGACGCCATATACCGAGGTCGATATGAAAGTTACGAACGTATCAGATATCCGCATCTACCTTCACGACCTTAGATTTGTGGCTCAAGCCCAAACTGAGGGTAGACAAGGTGAAGATTGTTACCTTAGTCCCGGTGATCATATCTATCTCCCTAATACTACTGAAGTAGTTCGATCAGCTTTCAAGGGAGATCTACGCAAGTGGCGCGATCGGGGCTTCATTACCCTCGAAGATCTAGTAACGCTTGGTAATGGAGCAAGTGTCGTCTTAAGCCACAACTTCGGTCTCCCTCCGACAGTTAATGTCGTTAAACAAGTGGCGTCTACTTGGGTGGACGCAACCGGCACATTCAATTCCGTCCATAATGAGACCTTCACTACGACCACCGTGACAAACACGTCTGGTGGATCGTTAACATTTCTCATTCGGCTAGGGTGATACCATGGGTTTAGCTAATGACGCATTCGGTACTTTATTCACTGCTGCTTATACCGGCGGTGGAGGCGGCGGGGTCACCACAATTCCTGCTGGTGGAGACATCGGTGGTTCTTACAGCGGTGACGTCTACTGTGAGGGCGACGTTAATATCACGAGTTCAGTGACTGTTAAAGGATCGCTTTATGTGGTCGGAACCGTATTCGGCCCGAACGGTGATGAAATCACCGTCGAAGGAAATGTATATTCTCATAGCTGGAATCTGAACCGCACCGACACGAGTCTCCCGCAGCAGAACATTAACATCGGTGGCGATTTTCTTTACACCTATTTTGAGTGGGCTCAGAGCGGCGGATCGGTTGCTGAGTTTCGTGTAGGTGGGAACGTGACGGGAACAGCGGGATATAGCGGATCACCGTTCTTAGCCTCAGGAGTGGACGGCACCGCCACTAGCGGAGCTAACGTCCTAGTTTATGGGACCTGGTCTTCCGGGGAAGTTCTTCTCGAAGGATCTGATGCATCCTCTACTGCTGCTGCCGGCAATGGGGGAACGTTTTATATTTACAACCACGTCTCCATCAATGGCTCCTTCGATCTAGACGGTGGGCGTGGCTTCCTGGGTTACGACGCTGGCAGCGGAGGAGACATAGAGGTCTATGGTAACTTTAATGTCTCAAGCAATGTCAGACTCGCAGGTGGATATGGTGAAGACTCCTCTGGTGGAAGCGGTGGACATATTAGCATCTATGGACATGTATGCTGCAATGATATACGCTTGGAAGGCGGCGATGGCAGTGTAAATGGGGGTAATGGTGGGTCCGGATTCTTTAACGGAGACGTTGCTATCGACGATTTCTGGTGTACCGGTGGTAGTGGCTACAACGGCAACGGCGGTACGGGTGCTAATATTAGCATCGATGGAAGCTGCACGTGCGACGACATCGAAATCGATGGCGGCAGTGGTAGTAATGGAAACGGCGGCAATGGAGGCTCTTTCTACATCGACGGTAGCCTAGCCTGCAGCGAGTTTTCTATGGATGGCGGTAGCGCCACTAACGGTAATGGCGGAAGCGGAGGCTATTTAGGATGTGATGCTGATATGTCCGCCTACGACTTGAACTTCCGCGGCGGATATGCGAACAATGGGTCCAGCGGTAATGGCGGCAACGTAAATATCGACGGAACCCTAACCGTTGGCTATATAGAGGGATCGGGTGGTTTTTGCTATTCCGATAACGAGTCTCATACCGCCAGTTATGGAGGAAACCTCTATACTAACTTGCTATCAGCCGAATCGGCTAACATCTACATGAGAGGAGGAGGCCGAGAGGGAAACACCTCAGTGACGAATCCCATGGTAGTTACTAATAATGGGGGAAGTTTGACCGTGGAAGGTAACGCCACCTTCGGCTGGGCATATCTGGATGGAGGGGAAGTAAGTACGTCCTACCAGAACGCTGCCGGTGGCGCAGGCGGGAATGTGAATATATCTGGATCACTCCGATGCAACGGCATTCGTTGCGATGGAGGAGACTCAGACGGTTACAACGGTGGTGAAGGCGGGGGCGTAGTATTAAAAGGGCACGCCGTCGTGTCGACCGAGCTAACCTCCCGAGGAGGCGACTCTAATGCTTCCACTGACGCTCCTGCAGGAGGCGTAAGCGGTCCGGGATCATCGAATGTTTCACTTAGGGGCGGTTGCCAAGTCCGGCTGATAGACCTATCTGATGGGGCCGGGGTCGGCACAGCTCCTTCCGCAATCACCAATCTTTACCTAGGCGGGAGCTGTCACTTCGCCCAGGTGAATATGTCAAATCGACCGGCATGCTTGATTCGCCCACTGGATGTTTATGAACCCGTCATATTCCAGACTTCAATCATGTCCGTGAAAGACACACTCAATACCTATGACGGGGGTGCAACATCAGCTTCCCTGTCGGCCGATCTTGAAACCAGCATCTTCACCACGACCAGCAATGGTGCTGGTAACTGGTATAAGATCACCGGCGTCAGTGCTATGTGAGGATGAACATGATTAAGTATTATGTCAAGAACGACAAGACCGGCGATATCCTGGCCAAAGATGGCAAATGGGTTTCTAAACCATCGAGCGAAGATGCCCTTAGTTGGGATAACAAAGACTCGGCCGAGTCTGCCAAGCCCGGGGACGTGACCTGTCACGTTGTGGCAATCACCAGACCCGATCCGAGGCCGGAATTACAGAAGAAGTGAGTCAATTAAGGGCCGGGTGGAAATGACCACCCGGCCCTTAACTTATTAAGCTTGGCCTACCGTTTTGCCCTGAGCTAAACTACTTACTAGAAAACCGGACATCCGACCGCTGAAGGTCGCAGGATTCTGAATGAATTCGCCAAGGCGGGCTTGATCACCCTCTCGGATGACTTCCGCCATTATCATTTGGGTGTTACTCAAATCGGATATATGCTCCACCGACACCCAAAGACATTCTTTACGTTCCGGGTGTTCTGATGGTCTAACACCTACGACCTTCTTAGTTTCTTTAGGGAGCTCAACCATCCATGACTCCATGGCAGTAATGATAGCGATTGCTTGCCCCTCATATGCAATTCTGGATAGATAATGAGCCCAAATATCCTTCTCCAAGTTGTTTCGGAATCCACCCACCAAGCTTATAACGCCCATCTCCGGCGTTTCCAATTTAGCACCAGTATTTGGATCTCGGGACACAAAGATCCAAGCAGTGGGGTACATGTGACCGGTCTGACCGAATACCCATCTCATTTGGTCCATGAGTTCCACCTTGTTAAGATCAAAGATCTCTGGATCTTCGGCGTTTGGGGTAGAAGTGGGTCCGATCAACAGTAGACGTTCCCGCAAATTACGCGCGATGTCTTCATTATCATCTTCCATTTTATTGTCCCCTCGAATTCTCGCTGGTACTGAAAGTTACGAAGTAATACTGTTCATCCTACCCGGCGAGTGATTAGCCTATGAGGATACTGGCGCTCGTTCACATTATACTCTCGGAGAAGAATCTTCGCCTTGATAGTATCCTCGTCGGCTGTCACGTCTTCCCACCCTTGACCGTAATTGCCTTGTACTACTTTCAGGTAGATATACTTATTAGGCTTCTTCATAATATCATTCCTTATCGCAGAAATTGGCTATGCGTTCTAGGGATTCAGCGATCGAAGCCAAGTTTTTAGCTATGTTGCGCTCGAGTTCCTCTTGGTTCATCGAGTCCTGGGGTGAGCGCGCCGGACGAAAGACCTCGGTTAGAGGAAAAGTATGCGGGTTAGCCAAATGTTTCAGGTACCGGTAGTAGATGACATTGTAACGGAGTTTGTGCTTCTTGGCCAAACTCACCAGAGATCCAGTATGCCCTTTATACGTGACGGTGTACTTAAGCTTACGATTCCAGGATGAATCCCTAATCTCCTCGTTGTCGTTTTTGGCTTCCTCCACCCGACGACGGAAATCGGTGTATTGAGGAATCCCAGACTTGGCCTTAGCCATCCAATGATTGAACGTGTTCATTGATATATCCACCTTCTGGCAAGCCTCAGATATGGTGGGAGAACTTCTAATGGCTTCAAGTAGCGCCTGCTTGTTGTTTTCAGTGAACCTTCGCATGATGACCTCCTGAAAATTATAGAGGATAGTGAGCGTCCCCGGCACGATTCGAACGTGCGACCTGTGGCTTAGAAGGCCATTGCTCTATCCAACTGAGCTACGGGGACAAGCTATTTGATTTGTACCGGGCTGAATCCATGCCCACGAGTATATTACACTAACGCATGCGTCAGAATAACTCCGCTACTGAACATTCTCCCGGTCGGTTCTGTTAGTTTTAGAATACCATTCCTTAAGAACAGGCACGATATGAATTTGCAAATCCTTGGGACTGAAATGGTCGGGTTCTCCGCACATGTGATCCCAGAGCATTTCGGTCGTCATCTCAATGACTTTATTGATGAAGTCTGGTCCGGCGCCACTTCCCACCATGGATTTAACGATAAAGAAGTCGGCTTCCCTCATCGCCCAACCGACCGTATACTTACAGATAAGATAGACTAGATTATTAAGTTCGTTATCACTAACTACATAATCTTCAGGTACTACATCGCCGATTTTCCCCGGCTCGCCATGAACCTTTTTAATTACTTCGCTATCGCTGTTCATTTTTTACCTCGATAATCTGATTTTGTGTCATGAATTTCTTTATAAATTTATCCAATTCTTCGTCCAGACCAACCATCCCTATTAGATACGCCCACCCTTCATATTCGACCACGACATAAGTGATTGGCAAACCGGCCATATCCGGACGAACCGACAAGGCTTTCTTACTACCTTCTACCTTGTGAGCAAAGTCGGCCTCACCGATGAGCTTACCCATTAGTTTAGGGTGAACATACCTTATGATCTTGACCAGGAATGACACATCGTCCGGTCCTTTGAAGGGTCTTAGACCCGCGCCCCCATGTACGGTGCACAGAGTCCTCAGTCTTGCACGTTCTTGTTCGTCGACCAATCGGACCCCCTCGATCAGTGCAGATCAGTCACACAGAATGGCGTCGACCACATAGGCGAACACTTCGGCCGAGTAGAGGCCATTGCGCCAGAATTCGTGGGCGACGTGGATGCATTCTTTAGTCCACGAGCCTATGTCGTCATGGGAGGTGGATACGAAGGCTGAGATCGCCTTGAATACGGCATCCGCACGAAGCATCTCCGGTGAACGCCCATCGGATGGCTGCCGATTTACCGGGGCGATCAAGGCGGTGACTATTGCCTTCTGAAATCCGTCCATCATAGGACCGCACACTTCTTGGATTTTGATTTCAATGTTGTCCATGCTGTCGATTCTCCATAGAGTTATACTTACTAAATATGGCAATCTACTACCGTAAGTAGAGCGTCTCCGGGGATGGAGTCCAGAATATTCCAATAGGTCTCGCTCCAGTTCCCCTCATCACGCTCGTTAGCAACGGTCCCCCACCAGCCGCACTGCCCACGCTGAATCCATTCACCGTTGAGCAGCACAGCAAACGTTAGAGCGCGCTGGGATTTAAGTGCCACATACTCTTCGCGCATCATGAGGAACTGGTCGATATTTTCGTAATATCGAAGATCCCGATCCTTCCGGATAGCTTGGATAGCTTCTTGCTCTCGGTATAGAATGGACGCTGCCTGACGGTCCGCATTGCTGTCGCGGAAATGCGTCCAGGGCGTCCAGATTTTTCCGCCCGTGACCTCCTTCACGAGATCGTAGTCATGCTTCGCCTGCGCTTTATTCGTGGCTTTCATTTCCTCGAAGTCAATATCCTTCTTCCTCGCACTGTCGAAGCCGACCGGATCCGGTACCTTATCCTGCCCTATGATCTTTTGGAAGAATGGCTTTTCCCCAAGCGTTCCGCTGCACCCAGGTTTGACCATCAACATACCTTGGAAGCGCCCACCGACCACATACCAATCCCATTGAGCGTTGGGGTTAGTGCGCTTGACGACTTTTACGAGTTCTCCATCCTCTACGACTGCGAATCCCCATTTGTGCTCACCATGCACAAGAGCCATAGCCTCGGAGGGAACGATCGGAATGTCATCGTCGATAACTGATTGCAAATCCGCGTAGTCACCAGTCACGTCCACATTTTGAACGAATTCATTATCTTCGCCAGTGCATTCGAACTCGTGGAATGGGGCGAGTGCGGATTCTACATCTTCGCCGACCACTAGTACAGAGAAATGACTCATCTTATCCTCCTAAAATTATATGAAATAGAGGTTGCGGAAGCTGAGGGATTCGAACCCACGGTGGTTTTACCCACGGCGGTTTAGTAAACCGCTGCCTTAAGCCGCTCGGCCAAGCTTCCAATCGATAAAGAACAGCTAATCGATTTGCTTGACCTTACAGCCAAGAAGGTAGCCCGCGAACTCCACAGCTAGTAAATTAACATTCAACAAACTCGAGACGACCAGGGTAGTTATCGGCAAGCTCGCGACAGTACTCCCACTCGTCGCCTAGACGATCCGTCTTTTCCATGTGTAGACCTAGCGCATCCAGAAACTCCCGATTCGTTACGGTTTTGCATGGTACCCTGTATCTCCATTCGGTAAATTTCTCTTTGCCTTCTTCGACCCAAGTCGTGGTTCGGTATGTGTTAAATGGAATATCTTTGAACGCGATATAGAACGATTCGGCCCCATTCTCCACATAATATCTGACGTAGAATTTACCGTCCCTCATAGACTTACCGAATAGAATCGCTTGGCTCGTCCAGGACCCGATATCTTCTCGCTCATTATTGAACTCAGCCGATATATGGTATTCGTGAGCCTTCATGATGTCGTCAAAGCCTGGCGCGAGCGCGGCGTTAGTGACCAGGTATACGTTGCCATCCCCTACTTCAATACGAATAGTTACCATTGTTCTCTCCTTAGATCAATATGCCGGGTCCGCCGTGCTGGAGTTGAACCAGCCTTGGACGCTTATAAGACGTCCTTGTTCTACCGGAACAACGGCGGGAGAGGGTTGGGCTTCCAACCCTGAAGTGTTTACCTAAGATTCACGACTTTTCCGTATCCGGGGGCGAACTGCGGGCATCCTACCACGACCCAAATCACAGGAGTCGGAGGTTTGGGTGGGATTGATACTCCACCGTCAGTAAGCACGACGAGGAAGTCTGGCCTGTCGATCTTTTGGCGGTAAGTACCGAAGAATTCGTGGTAATCAGTACCGCCACGCCCCTTGACTCGAATCTTCGCGAGATCAAATGTATTGGTGATTTCCGCCATATTGTCCCAGTAAGGCTCGGTGTCGTTCGGGACGACGAACCCCTTGCAGGTGTCGTTAAGCGACTGGAGCTGGCTCACCGTCCGATTAATATCGTGGTCGCTCATGCTACCCGATGTATCCATGCACACGGCGTAGTGCATGACAGGCTTCTTGGCTCGGACCGGGATCATGGTAACTCGCCCGTTGCCGAGCGGCATGATTCCATTCCGGCGTCGCGGCCTCTTGTAATCGAGGTGCAGACCGCCATGAGCCGACTGAATCTTGGTCGCCATACCGTAAATCATCGTCTTAAGATCGACTTCCGCCTTCTCAAGCTTTATCAACGCCCCCTCCAGAAGACCGGCAACGTTCCCCGGAGGGAGAGCTCCGCCGATGGCAGCGGCCTGACTCAACGCCTGGCGCACCTGGTCGGATACTTCTTGAGCATTCTGCTCATTTTTAATCCCGTGGTCGTCGAAACCGCCAGACACCTTGGGGTTGTAAGTCTCATTATTTCCGGCAGAGGACCTTTTATCGTCACCATCACCATCCGGCTGTGAGTCTTCTTTATCTTCGCCGGAGGACCCGCGCTTACCTTGGCTTGATTTCGCATGCTGGGCTGTCCGTAGGAGTTCGTCGTAGATCTCCTCAGCCGTCCGTTTATGGGCCGTGCGATCGAGAGCTATGCCCTCGACGCCCGATCCCGATTGGATCGCCACCTTGATATCGGCGATAGTGAAGTGCTCGGGAAACTGAGCATCGATTCGAATGTTATGATCGACCAGGATGATGGCGTTCACAACGAAGTCGATAGCCACATTCCACAGCGGGTCCGTATTACCACGAGCTGTGTGGAACAGCACCGTGTGGTAGGCCTCGTGGATGAGCACGGTGTTGACCTGGTCGGGCGTGAGCGTTTCCAAAAACTCCGGGTTCCAGAAGTACTTGCGACCATTCGTTGCCGCAGTGGGGATTCGGGCAGTAAGCTCGTGGGCCGCAGGGGCCAAGTATGCGTAGTGGAATGGAGATCCATCTGGCATTCGCCGAGATAGACGCGTGAGTGCAACCGAAATCTTCTCAGCGAGAGCCGGGAATTTATCACCAGCCAAGCTATCGGGGTCAGTGAGTCGAGTTATCATGTGGCCTCCTACGATTAATTATCCGCGAATTTGCACTTGAGGTGTTTGAACCTAAATTCGGTCCCGTCCAAGATATTATTAGGATCGATCTGGTCGTTAAGCCGAATGCCTCCGGGAGCTGCGGCATCTTGCACGGTTACTTGGTCGAAGTCCAAGAGCCGGACTTCGATTTCTTTCGCTTTTACCAACAGCGACCGGACTTTAGGCATAGCCTCCGCTTGGGGCACTTCGCAAACCAGCCTACGGTGAATTATTTGCATATGCTCAGTCTTCACCTTGTGAATCTTGGACATCCGAGTCGCCGACTTGTAGTGATTAATAGCAAGGTGGAAGTCGTACCCCTGTGGAGTGCATTTTATGTCCACATGAAACCATCCAGTAGGGTCATTTTCAGAGTAGTACCTCATATATTTATAAAGCTCTTCCGCCATGGTGGTTACCACCCCAGCGACCACTTTCTTCCCCTGAATACCCCACATCACGGCCCGCAAGTCCGGACAAGGAAGACTTTCGAGATATTTAAGCTTATCAGCTACGACATCAATGTCTTTGATCTCGAACGGGTGAAAGCCTACTTGATTCGGGTCCCAAAGTCCGGGCCAAAACCCGATGACTAGCATCCGCAAATCGTCCTTCATGACGTCCTCCTAACAAGAAAAGGGAGGAGGGCCTGGATTTAGGCCCTCCTCCCATCTGTGCTGCCTACTAACCGAGCGCTTTAGCGATTCGGTGGTAGACGTTCATGACCTCAGGCACCGAGTGGAGACCGAGCTTCTGGATTGATGCGAGATCGAAGCTCGCCTTGACAGCGCCGATTTGCACCTCCGGCGGAAACTCGTTCATAACGGTGAAGCACCGCTTGGCTACTTCCTTCACGGTCTTGGGCGGTGTGTTTCGCACTTGACCGGCGAGGGAGATGGCGAGAACGAACACCTTGTCGATGCTCAGGTCGTCGACCTTGACCGGCTTGCCGGCGACCACCTTATCGACGATAGGCTCGATGACACGATAGTGATCGAGCCACACCTTGAACTTCACCGCTGCATCCTCGCCGACGCGGCCAGCCACGAGATCGGTCAGCATGTCCGAGTCCTGGGACTTGGCCGCATCGAGCTCTCTGGCCGCGGAGGCCCAAGAACGGGGCGAAGGACGGCAGTACGCCGTCGGATCGTCCGGATTGGCCGGAACCGAGAGGAGCTGCGGGTTCTTGATCAAGAAACCCACTACGAGCGGATTGAGCTGAGCCGACAGCGCCCACTGGCGCCACGGTTCGAACTCATGCTGGAGCCGGTACACAAGGCACCGATTCGTGAGCGCCGTGGAAATCAACTGCGAGTGAGCGCCTTCGTCCGGCAAGTTGCCAGTCAGGATCGCTCCCTGCATGGCGACATCTTCGCCGTTGATCGTGCGGAATTGGACGAGCTCGAGCAGTGGTGCCTGGAGTTCGGGCTTCGACTTATCAACCTCGTCGATGAGGAAGATTCGCTTCTTACCACTCCGAGGCACGCAACGCGGAGCTGCGTACGTCACCGTCTTGTCCGTGTCGATCATCGGGAGACCGAGAAGATCCGGGGCTTCCAAGACCGAGAGGTTCAAGTACACGGTCTCGAATCCGAGCGACTCGGCCACACCTTTGGCGCCTTCGGTCTTGCCCGTACCCGCCATGCCGAGCACGAGCAAATTACCGCCCGTCGTCATGGTGTGGTTAAGAAGGCGCAGGTAACGGTCCATACCAACAGTGGGAACACCAGTGAGCATAATTATCCTCCTTGAATAGACATCAAATATGTGTATGGCTAAGATAGCCGTGTTAATCATGAAGATGCAGAAATGGGGGACCTATCTATAAAGTCCCCCATTCCTGCTTAGGCTAGATCAGGGAAGGAAGTCTTCGAGCGAGAACTCGCTCTTTGGCTTGTCCTCTTCTTCCTTAAGCGGTTTCATGATGAGGCAGCTCAGGGGTCCGAGCTTTCGGCAAGCGGGAAAACCGAACAAGACCTGACCATCCCCGAAGGTGATGCGAGTCTTGTAGGTCAGGGCTCGTCGGTCCTGGATCACCTCTCGAAGGGCACCATCGCCCGACGAGAGATCGATGTGGCCGAGGAATTCAGTCACCTCCACCTCGAGGTTACCCTCCTTCGTCTCCTTCACCGCGTACCCAAGCTTCTCGAGAGAGCTTCGGTGGTTACGGGTCGCCTTGTTCGCCTTGATGATGCCGATGTTCTTATCCATTGTTCGACTCCAATGTATGAGCAGTGCGTACATATTAATAGTCCACGCCGCACTTCAAATTGCGTGGTCGGGAATAGAAGTATCCCGAAGTATGGCTGCGACCCCTATAAGGAGGAGGAATTAGGATCGCAGCCATACTTCGGGACAGTAACCCATATTGGTTACTCATCCCTAATAATGTGTTTATCGATCAAGAGATGAATCGTGTAGAACTGTGTAAAACAGCTCATTCTTATCGCTGGTCGTTCCAAGGGCCATTTCTACTTGAAGAATATTATAAGCCATGAATCCGTTTAAGATCGTATTCATAAGCCGCCCATTTTCGTAGAAATATTCGCCTTTGGGGCTAAAATGTGAAATGACCGCTGGCTCCCCTTCACGGTGTAGGACCCATCGCCTTCGCCTGTAGACCCAATATGATGTGGCAAAGTCCGCAACCCACATCTTGAGGTCGCCCTCCAAGGAGCGTTTTAGATTACCTGTCTTATATATACCCTCTTTAATTCCCTTAGGGAAACCGTGTACCTTAATGATAGATGGATCCGGTAGAGGCTTATACTTGCCCATTTACATCCCCAAAGTGGCAATTATCCGCTTGAATAAATCTTTATACCACAGATTACGGCGGAAGCTGAGGGATTCGAACCCCCGGTGCCCTTTCGAGCACGGCTGATTTCTAATCAGCTGCCTTAAACCACTCGGCCAAACTTCCAAGGAAAATTAAAGCTCCGGCTGTTGGACTCGAACCAACGACCAGGCGGTTAACAGCCGCCTGCTCTACCAACTGAGCTAAACCGGAATTCTATTCACACTACCAATCGGATCAACGCAAGAGGTCCTTAAAGCTCACGAATCAATACTTCGAGCTGATCAATAGCCTGTTCAATCCGCTCAACCACTTCGTCCTCGGATCCGTCAAATATCCAAATCATTCGATCATCCGGTGAGTCTATCCATATCGGATTCGGGAATTTATCTAGGGCATGTTGCATCGCTACCGCGAATGCACCTTCCAAATCCTCAAGCCGAGCGTCTATAGTAAGACAGACGGAGAACTGGACCCTATTCATATCCTCCGTCGTATACCTTCTAGTGGGGTCCAGGAACTTCATTCGAAACTTTTCATGGGCGTTCCGGATCCGATTGGTGGCATACTTCACTGAAGGAAACCCGTGAATACTTGCTACCGCTAGCGCCTCTTGTGCGTTCATTTTAGACTCCATTTATAATAGAAGTGCGCCGTGCTGGAGTTGAACCAGCCTTGGACGCTTATAAGACGTCCTTGTTCTACCGGAACAACGGCGCAATTCACGGATGGAATGTACCACCGTGAAATCATGACATCAGTCCACAGTCCAAGCCAACACTATTTTAGGAACACCAACGTTAAGACCTATGAGACTAAGCTTCTCCCCAAGCTTATCCAAGTCAGGCTCTATACTCTTTACCGATGAATACTGAAGGTCCCCACCGTAAGAGAAATCCCTGATCACATCGCGTTCGCTTGTTATCTCAGGATGATTGATGGGTGTGAATACTATGCTTTGGTACGGAAACCGACTGTCCCCGTACAGATGGGCTTTAGCCTCAAGGTCTTTGGCCAAGTATTCCAAGAGGAGATCATCGTCGTAATCTCCCTCCATGTGAACGTCCAACATCTTTCTTATATCATTAACTCGTGGCAGTTTTAGAACATCTTCCGCTCGGAAATCATAGCCGACGTATATCTCGGCTCCATATGCGAGCCCCATGTATATCCCCTATCTCTAATTAGACGCGCTCATCTCTTTGGCTTCATCAAGCAAGTTCTTGACTAGGTTCGGCGTCCCAATCCACCGCATCTGTCCCGTCTTCAGATCGAGATCAGCAGATCGCTTAGCGTTCTTCACCACGTGTTTATCCTCGTATTCGCCATCAACCCGTACCGTAACGTCTTCGACGTTCACGTCATCCAGGAAGCTCACCACGACGTGGACATACATCGTAAATTCTTGGTCGGGCCAGTGAAGGACCACTTCCACGTCGTGGCCCCAGTTCTTAACGACCGTGCGCCCGACCGAGTAGACATCATAACCTACAGGAATGACTGCTTCCACATACCTCACTGCGGCGTAGACTTCCGCCGGAATGGGAGAGCCGAGAACGGTGGCGAATTCGTCGTACTTGATGTTCATTGTATACCCTTTCAACGCGATATTTACACTAGGTAGAGACTACGCGGTCACGCCATTTGCAGATAGGGAACAAATTGATTAGATGCTCATAATTCCACCAGAGGAACGGTCGGAATTCAAGCTGGAGATAGTTCGTGCCGAGACGATGGAGCCAAGATTTAGCTTTATCGGCCAGGTTCTCGGTCGTCATGCTCGCGCTGTCGCGTTCCCACCCGAGCACCAGAGCTTCCTCCCACATGCATTCACATTGGCGCTCAAAGGTAAGCCGGTTGAAGACGTCCAGATCCACGTGTGCGGATTCGAGATCTCGTTTCATGTCGAGGTAGCAGGGAACCGATCCCAGCATGAACTCGGTATGAAGCTGGTCGTGAGGCACACTTCGCACGACCGAATCTCGGAAGAAGTCCTCATTCCGCCTGAAGTATCGGCTCGGACGGTACCTTATCCGGAGGCCAGCTTCATAGAGCCGCATCCCAAGCACTGGCTCATCAAGCTTAGCTCCTGCCTGGCGAAGCGCTAGAAGAGTCTTCAAGTGCTTCTCAGTCCGAATATTAATGCTGCAGGCTGATGCCGCGCAGCAGGCCAAGTGGTCTATAGTCGCCACAAAGAGATCCACGCCGCCAATTCGCTTCGACTCCGTAGAACCATTAAGAATCATTTCGGCCGATGTCCCCTGGTAAGCCCATTCGACGTCCATCCGCATTCGTCCGCCGTATTGGCTCTTGAAGTCGCCTTTGTGGACCGGACCACCGAACCGGCTTTCGAACTCGGCTCTATCCCGCTCATGGACGATGAGATCGAGGTCCTGCGAGGGGCGACCGTGTACATTAAACGCTTCAGACCCAATAGCTACGATTTTCATGGCGGACTCCTATGGATATGATCCGGCGTCAGGATTCGTGAACCCGGCCAGCACTAATCGCTGACTGCCACAGCTCGGGAGTTACATCAGGGTGAAGCAAATAGCGGCGCAGTCTTCTAAGCACTTCCGGTATGTAAACTCGACCACCCGATTCGATTTCGTTGAACCAAGCCAGAAATTCCTCGAGAGGTTTATCACATGAGGCATAACACTCAGGATTAAGCCACTTAGCATTCTTAACCGCTTCCCGCTTAGCACAAAGTATCTGGAAAAGCTTGTTCGCGGAGTACTTAGGCGGACTAATGTCAATTGCCCGAATGAGCTGAACAAGGTCGGCTTCGCTTCGCCATGTTACATCAAACAGAATGGCATCACTTCTATGAAGAACAAACGAAAGCTTCAAGTCCAGCGGGGTTTGGCTTAGGCTGAACCCCATATTTATCCCTTCCACCCAAGCTTCCATCCGACTGAACAAGATGCGGGTGAAGACGTAATCTTTTATCTTCCTGTAATGTTGCAAATCCAGCTTTGCTCTTACAGCGGTATACAATTCATCGCTAGCCCTGCTGCAGGTACAAATACCCATAAATCACCTCCTAATCTTCGTTCTAGGCTACTTAACTAGCTTGTATGAGGGTAAATTTAAAGGACATGCCTTCTTTTGCATGCCATGCATATTCACATATTGTCATTAAGCTTAACCTATTTCCACACCGGTGCTATTTCGTATGGACCCGGGCTATAGCCAAAGCGTCCTGCCAAATTCTATTGGTAACCGATTTATGATATAGGCCTTGATATATGGCCCTGTGATAGATTCTGACTTCAACCGCATCTCGCAGCAGCCACCTAAGAACTGACTTGCGACTGGCGTCGCTGGGGAATGATCTGCGCTCATAGTCTTCCTTAACGAAGCTTATTGCTGCCCTTATTGTAGAATCGGGATTGAATGGAGGATCGACCACCGCCATGAGTTTATGAGCAAGATCCGCAGCGGTCATCTTCCGAAGGTCGAATGACCAGAAGGGCTCAACGCCTCCGCCTCCTATGAACACGGTGGCGAAGCGTCCGGTAGAGCCGGAGCTTACGCGGGTCGCTTTTTCAAGGTCGATAGCCGTGCCGTACAGAGTCGCTATGGCGAACGGACGTATGGCCGCAGCCTGTCCAAGAAGAAGACGGTGGCGTACGGCCGATAGGAGCCGTACGCCAGCCGGGCGTATCAGGAACTCGCTGCCCATGCTAGTCCACGCTAATCCGAGGGATTATCGTTTCCAATGGGAGTGGGGACGTTGTCGCAATGGTGCTCAACAACCGATCGCTTATCGCCTTTATTCGACTCCCAATGCTGGCTATAAGTCGGCGATGGGGGACCAAGGATGATGCTGTGGTGAAACCGCCCTTTATAAGTGGTTGCAGTGGCGCTAAGAGTAATAACCCCATTCTTGGTGCGGACGTTGAAATGGGATGTGGGGAACATCTCGAAACCGCATTCGTCCCAGTTACCCATGGATCGGAAACGGTCCAGGAGAGCGAGCCGGAAAGCAAGTCCGCCGAAGTAGGGAACGTTATGATTACCGGTGGGGAGCTTCATCCACACGCTGGCGCCGTGGACAAAGTATGAGTCCGGAATGTCGGAATGGGGGAGATTAGCCAGAAGGTCGAGGTCGGCCAAAGCACGGGCCGTGGCGTTGGCGTCCGCCCAAAGGTCAGATTCATACTTGAAATCGTTGAGGGTTTCGACGAGGACGTCAAAAGCCATTTCTTGGGCTTCCATGATTTTATCTCCGAGTTAATTATTGAGAAATTTTAGAAAGTACGGCTTCGGCAGCACCCTCGCCGTTATCCCGATTGTAGAGGCGGGTGTCGACTTCGTCGGTCGAGAGATCGATTTTCATGACTCGTCCGTTCAAGTAGTCCCAGTACATGTAAGGACGCTCGGCGATGAGCGATGCAGCTTGGGTCTCGGTCATATCTTCCGGTGTGTAGTGCAAGTGGCCGAGACCGATCGGCTTCGATGCGTTGTACAGAGCGGCGAGTAGCCTAGACTTAGATATTCCTGCGATATTCATTACTTACCTTCCATTTCTAGGTAGCGAGTCGTACCCATATAAACGCCGTCCACATAATGGTAGCGGACGTCGGTCCCGAGCATGACGGCTGGACCGGCCTTTCGGTGATAAAGGAATTCGTCGCCAATGCGTTTAAAGAACCAAATATTGCGAGAGTCTTTCTGAACGAGCAGTTCGCCTTCGACGAATATCCCGGTGAACTGGCGGTAATGACCCGTTTCTAGCGATTCCTCACCATGGATGGCGAGGAAAGCTTCGTCCGGATAAGGAAGCCACTCGACGTCGGTCTTAGCGAGCGTTGTAATGGAGAAGTCTTCTGCCACTTCGTAAATCGGCCACCAGCCATGGTAGCGCGACATATTCCAGACTTCCTGGGTGGTGGCACTCTTGACGATGTCTTCAAACTTGGCGAGCGTCGAGTGTGCGACTTCGATCGGGACCACGCTGGAAGTATCTACCCGGCGAAGACCGCCGAAGAGGAATTTCGAAGCTGCTGGAATGGACGTCGCTTTAACGACGAAGTATGTCCCGAAATCAGCGTTAAAGAATAGATGCGCTTGGACGTGTTTAGTATGGCTGTTCATGACTATAGCCTCCTGTCCGCCGTACTGGAGTTGAACCAGTCTTGAACGCTTATAAGACGTCCTTGTTCTACCGGAAGCTACGGCGGGGTGATCGACCGGATTCGGTCGATAAGATGCATTTATTTATGGAAGGTAGCTCTTGCCATACTTCCAGTACTGGACGTATCCGCTCTTGTACTCGACAGCGGGGCCGGAGTCCCGGTGATACACGATGCAGCCACGGAACACCTTGAAATAGGCGTACTCGCTAGGACCGACACTGAGTAGAATGTCGCCTTCGTTCACCTGGCCAAGGTCGCCGGTCTTATACTCGCCGGGTGGAAGCTCAAATTCGCCGTGGACTTGCACGATGTCGGGGTCGAGGCGCCTATAAAGCTTAGCCATAGGACTATCCCTCGGTTAAAGGTCTTCCTCTTTCATATACTTCTCGTGAAGTCCGCCGGTGTGCTGGACTGTGGCGGTGCCGGACATATCACCTATAGCTTTGCGGCTAACGCCGGAGCATTTAACGCATGTTAGCGTGTTCGGGAGGATGGCGATGCGTTTTGGCGGGATGACTTCTCCGCATCCGACGCAGGTGCGTTCTTCAATGGTCATGGATAAATGTCTCCTTAGCTGTGGTGAACTTTGCGAGCGTTCATTTGCAGGATTATCTCGTCGGCGGTCGTATTCGAGAAGCGATGGGGATGAACGACGGAAGTTAGACGCTGGAAGGCGGCGTAAGGAAGATCGTATTTGTAAGCGACGTGGAGGATTTC
>Ga0129333_10000322_pt1 | contig 36625 bp, 35 predicted proteins | sample CPB6_08_DNA_FD_94474 | JGI IMG/M metagenome (GOLD analysis project Ga0129333, IMG submission 94474) | Freshwater to marine salinity gradient microbial communities from Chesapeake Bay, USA - CPBay_Sum_0.6_0.8_DNA | ecosystem: Environmental > Aquatic > Marine > Coastal | place: USA: Chesapeake... | reverse complement strand
GAGAAGACCCAATCACAGTCGCAAATATACGGCTTTTTCCCATTCCAAGCATCGAATTGGGTGTTTTTTGCCATCGCATTTCTTTGTTGTCTGTTCTTAGATTCCTTGTCAATCAAAGCTCAAGAACCTGATTCCAATCGCCTCATCATCACTAAACCTCTTGTAAAACAAGCAAAAAAATATAGTGAATTCTTAGAATATGGCAAGATATCAACAAAAAAGTCATTAAATCCCAATATCAGTACTTTATTGGGAAATGCACGCTTGCAAGCGATTGCAGTTCTTCTTCCCTCGATTGAAATAAAGGATTATGGTGGACCCGGATCCATGAATTTGTTTTCCATTCGAGGTTTGGGACCAATGCGCAATGTGATTTTACTTGATGGAATACCGCTCGCATCATCGCAAACCGGTGTTTTTGATATGTCTATAATACCAATCATGCCTGGGCAAACCATTGATGTGGACATGGGTGGGGCATCTTCAATTATTGGGAGTGGGGCAATGGCGGGTATGATTGAACTATTGCCACCAGATAAAATTGATACTCCTTTTTGTTCATTGAATGCAGGAATCGGAAGTTTCGGTGAGTTATCAGCCAAGTTGCAGGGTGGAGCATCGTTTGGTAATTCATCATTCATGGCAATGGCAGATCATTTTCAATTTGATGGAGATTTCCCCATACGATTTCAGCCTTCGGGAAATTTGCCGGAAATTATTGTCAACAGAGATAATGCAGGAAATTCCAGACAAAATGTATTTGTAAGAGCTTCGCATTTTTTTGAAGAATCAAAAGTCAACACTTCTTTTTGGACTTCCTTTGTGAAAGGAAGAAGAGGTGTACCTGGTGCTATATTGACAGGAAAAGTGGAAGCGGCAGAAGCCAATTTGAATGAAAGTGATTTCATTCTTGCCGGATCTCTTCAGGCAAAGATTTCGAATGTTGCGCAATTACGTTTCCGAGGATCATTTCGAATATCCGAGAGTTTTTTCAGAGACCCTTTTGCATTTTTTGCCGGTCCGAATGGGGCATCGAATGAATTTTTGACACATGATATATTCACTCATGCCGAGTACACTCACTTGCCACATACAGGAATGATGATTACATCAGGCATGATGTTTTCTCATACATTGCTTCGTGGAGATTTATTGCAACCATATGCTCGCGGTGAACCAAAACGTATTTCAGGGGCATTGTTTTCTCGAATAAATGCCGAGTTTTCCGGTTATGACATTGATGCAGGATTCAGAACAGATGTCTTTAGTGATCAGCAAGGTCCGGCAGTTTCAGGACATATGATTGTCTCGAAAAATATCTTTGAGGATCTCGTTCTATCAACAAAGTTGACAAGAGATTTCAGAGTTCCTTCATTCAATGAATTGTATTATCTCAACTATGGCACTCAGTTTTTGCTTCCGGAAACATCAACAGGAATTGATGTTGGTATGACATATCAGGCGTCAACTATTTCTGCACAATGTTCATTTTATCATATGCGTGTTCAAAATCAAATTCTTGCCATACCCATATCTCCTGTGCAATGGAGTGCAAGAAATATTGGCATGGTTTGGTCATCAGGTTTTGAACTTTCATTTGGGTATAGAAATCCAGCAATCTATTCTGACATACAGATAAGTTATGCATATAAAGATGTGATGGACAAAAGGGAAGAATCTGCCACTTTCAATACCATTCTTCCTTATATTCCTCGTCATACAATCTCTTGTTCCTATGTTTCTGATTTCACATCTTATGCTTTTGGGTTCATTATATCCGGCATAGGCGAGCGTTTCGGACTCTCAGGCGAATTGCCTGATTCAAAACTCAAACCTGTAGTATTGATGAATCCGTTCATTGAATATCGCATTCCATTCTTTATGAGCAATCTGAGATTTCGAGGCGAAGTCAGAAATCTTCTTGATAGTGATTATCAGATGATTCTCAACTTCCCTTTACCAGGTAGATCTTTTGTGCTACAATGCGGACTTACTTTTTAAGAACAGTGAAATTGCATGGAAAACAAGGGGCGAAAGAGTATATTTGACATAATTATCAATCATTCAAAGCACTTCAACGAGTATCGGAGTCAAAATGATCATTGTCATGTTTGGAGCACCTGGAGTTGGAAAAGGAACTCAAGCAGCATTATTGGCTGAGCGCAAATCCATTCATCATCTATCCACTGGTGAAGCATTTCGATCTGCGATTGCAGCCGGTACCGAATTGGGTAAGACTGCCCAACAATTTGTTCAATCCGGAGGTTTGGTACCTGATGAAATCGTAACAGGTATCGTTGAAGAGGCAATGTCGAAACCCGAATTCGCATCCGGTGCAATTTTGGATGGATTCCCAAGAACACTGGGTCAGGCACAAGCTTTGGATGCATTGCTCAATGCACAGGGAAAATCAATTGCCCATATTATCAATATCACTGTTGACAATGAAGAAATAGTGAACCGGATGCTCCTCCGCGGTAGACAAGATGATAATGAAGAGGTGATTCGCCACCGTCTCAATGTTTATAATGAGCAAACTGCACCTTTATTGGAATATTATGCAGGTTCCGGAAAAATGCTGAATGTCGATGGTGATGCTGATATCGAAACCGTTTATGCAAGAATCGAAGAAAGTTTACGGTAATCATTCCACTTCGGAACATTTGAGACTCTCTTGCATGTTTCACTCTTGAATTTCATAGATGTGTTATATGCATACCTACTCCAGAAGCGTCATCATTCGAGCTCCAATTGAAGAAGTGTTCCTTTTTCATACCGACGTACATAATCTCATCAACATAACTCCTCCTTTTATCAAGGTGAAAGTTTTGCATGCTGATCCTCCGGGAATCGGGCAGAATGTACATCTAAAGGTCCGTCAATTTGGATTCATTCCTTTGACTATGCACATGGAGTTTTTTCTTTATGATTATCCCATTTGCTTGGCTGATAGACAGATAAAGGGACCTTTCTCATCAATGGTACAGTATCGGTATTTCGAGGATTTGGAAGGTGGTTACACTCGAATGAAAGATGTGTTTGAGTTTTCCTTACCCTTTGGGTTTTTGGGTAAGCTGGCTTATACTTTTGTGATGAAAAAGTTAATTGAACAAATGTTTGTTTTTAGACAAAACATGACAAAAAAAATTCTTGAGAAATGATTCAAGCACTTTTGGCGATGGCGAGGAATGATTCAGCTTTTAATGATGCACCACCAATCAAAGCACCATCAATATTTGATTGAACAAAGAAATCCTTTGCATTGTCAGGTTTCACACTCCCACCATAAATGATATCAATCATAGAGGAATATTCACCAAGCGTAACTTGTAGAACAGATCTAACAAATGAATGGACTTCTTCTGCTTGTTGTGGGCTTGCAGCAAGTCCGGTGCCAATTGCCCACACAGGTTCATAAGCAAATACGATGCTGCCATCTAGAATTGCTTGAACAATACTGTCATGTTGAAGAATTGGATCTAATTGATCTTTTATTACTGCTTGAACATTCCCTTCATTTCTTTGTTCTAATGTTTCGCCGATACAGACTATGGGGGTCAATCCGACTTTAAGGGCTGAATGACATTTTCTTGCAATGAATTGATTGGATTCCTGAAACAAAGTCCTGCGTTCGGAATGACCAATGATGACATAATCCACTCCCATCGAAGCCAGCATCAAAGGAGAAATCTCTCCTGTATAGGCACCTTCATGTGAATCATGACAATTTTGCGCTCCGATCAAAAGGGGGGATTCATTGTTTTCGATTATGAGTGAACATTGCGTGATGTGAGTAAATGGTGGGCAAATCAATACATCAATGTGAGAGGGAATCTCGGATAATCCTTGACATATCTCATGCGTGAGCATCATCCCTTCATGAGGGAGAAGATTCATCTTCCAATTTCCGGCAATCAGCATATATCACCATTCAGCGGATGGATCAATTGTAAACACTTCTGTCATTTCATCCAAAAGAGGTTGAAGATATTCGGAATGAAAACCCTTTCTTCCGCCATAGACAGGTTCAATAGAATTTCTGTCAGGAATAGTCAACCCTGCTTTTGAAAGGACAGTGGAAATTCGCTCATGCCAAGCATGTTCAAGTGCTTGTTCACCCTTGAACACATGCTGTTCGATGAGTAATTTTTCTTGTTGTATTGGTTCAAAAATTCCAAGTGCGAGAGGATAGCAGATATTCAATGCACTTTGCATTCTGGCTTTGCTTTCTTCATTTCCTTGTGAACCGAGTTGTATTACCCATGTATCAGCGTGAAAGACATGATATTTAATCTCACCTCGTACTTTTTTGGCAAGTTTTGCTAGTGGTTCATAAGAACTCTCTTCCAAGAATTCATATCTCAATAGTTCTGCAGAATCAAAGAGAAAGTGACGCATTAAACTGAAGTCATAACCGCCAATGGGATATTCCACGAAATGACAACAAGTGAACTGTTGCTCATTTCTCATAAAAGCGCTGATATCCGGTTCTGGTTCGCCAAGTTGTTGAAGCAAAGTAAAAAGTGCCAATGAATGCCCCATTTTGTCTTGTGCAATGGAAGAAAATGCAATGTCTTCTTCCAGCATTGGACCAAGGCCTGTCCATTCTGAATTTCTGTGTGCAATTATCAAAGAATCATCAGCCATGTTGTATAACATGCTTTTTAAAGCTGATATAGACTCATTATTCAATGTCATAGAATACTCCAATAAAATCACTTACAAAGATACGATGATTGCACTGATGCAAGAACATAGTTTCAATTCTTATGCCTGATAAATGAAAATTCATGTATAAATTTGAGCCAATAACAGGTGATTTATGAAAAAAGCTCTATCTATTCTTGTATTGTCCGGTTTTTTTATCGCTTCAATCGTTCAGGCTGATTTGACCGGAATCTTGAGTTTTGGTGCACCTCCATCATCTACAGGTGCCCCTGGAGAGATAACATGCGCTGAGTCTGGTTGTCATGATGATAGCCCTGTTCCAATGAGGAATTCGTCACATGGACTAACACTACATTCCAAAGGTGGATCAATTCAAGCAGGTGACTCCACAATGATCATCGTACAAGTTGCTGATTCGAATGTTTTACGATTTGGATTTCAACTCACTGCATTAGATGCACATGGTAAGTCTTCAGGGACATTTCTGATTTCTGATCCAGAACACACACAGTTAATACATAATCATGTTTCCTTTACTGATCGAGCTTATGTGACATATACAAAAGAGGGAACGCTCGCCAAAAATATTGGACATAATCAATGGAAGTGTATGTGGGTTGCCCCCAAAGACCATCAAGGACCTATCTCATTTTATTTGGCTACAGTCTCTGCAAATAATGATAATCGTGACAAAGGAGATAAAGTATTTCTCATGGATACAACTATTTATCTTCAAGGTGCAACAGGTATTCGTGAAGCTCAATCTCAATGCATACTTCGTGGTCAGACAATCCATGTGTTTAATCAGAGTTCAATTCTTTCTTTCAACATTATTGCTTTGGATGGTTCGATAATAGAATCTCATGATGCTCATACAGGTGAAACATTATTGGATATCAGCAGATTACCCAAAGGGTTTTATGTATTGCAATCACAATTCAACTCATTTCCATTTATTCGCTGATCCGATATGAAAAAGGTACACACTATTTTTTACATAGCAACTTTGCTCATGATTGTCATTTCCATGGCGATTTCCGATGAAAAGTACCCCGATTTTCCTTTAAAGTCATCTGCTGCGCATGAAAGTAGTACTGGTGCACCCGGAGAAAGAACATGCGCGCAATCAGGTTGTCATGAACTCAGTGAAATAGTTAGCGATGATACCACCAATACATTACTTTTTGAAGACAGTAATGCTGTATATGGTGATAAATTGGAAGGGATAACATTGCGAGTTCGAAAAAAAGACTGTAAAAAATTTGGATTTCAAATAGTTTGTTTGGATTCAATGATGAGAAATGCAGGATCATGGGTGTTACTTGACAAAGAGCGTGTGCAAATGCAATCTGCGGATTTCTCTCTGCCATTTGCATTTGGCAGACAATATTTGACTCATACTTATAAAGGAATATTACCCCAAAAACCCAATGAGATCTTCTGGGAATTCTCTTGGCTACCACCGGTGAATGGATACAAAGGCAAAGTCACATTTTATATCATGTCAAATTGTACGAACAATGACAATACAAATTCCGGTGATGCTTTGTTTGCTTCAAGTCATACACTCTCGCATATCTCATCAATGACAAGTATTTCGGAAGAAAGAAACAATGTAGAAATTGTAGCTTTCCATTCAGGGCAGAATGTTTGGTCAATCCCAATTGACAATCATGAACAAATACGATCAATACATCTATTTGATATAAATGGAAAAACAATTGCAAGTACTTGGGAAAGCAAGAATTCCAAAGAAATTGAAATCCTGACTCAAAATCACCTCACTTCAGGGTTGACATTCCTTAACATTACATTTGAATCAGGTAAAACACTGAAAAAAACGGTATTTTTTCATGATTGATTCATCCTACGGTAAGGAATTCGATAGATTTGTGTCATACTTTTATGAGGGTTTCTATTCCTCGGAGTATCACAGTTTATAATTGCACAATGTCTGAACCGGTAGCATATACAATTAAAGAAATAAGCGTAATTCTTGATGAAGAACAGCATGTTCTTCGTTATTGGGAAAGGGAATTTGATTTTCTGAATCCCAAAAAAAATGAAGCTGGAAACAGAATCTATGATGAATATGATCTTGCTGTTTTGAAAGAACTCAAGAAATTAATAAGGCATGAAAGAAAGACTATCCAAGAAGCTCGATCTGCATTCCTCGCCCAATATCCTACCGGCTCTATTGATGATTCAAAGGATGAGAAACAATACTCCACATCAAGCGATGTATTGCAATCTTTGCAAAAAGAATTAAACGAGATTATCAAGAAATTGCGTACATAAATTTAAGCACTAGTAATTATTTATTGGGAAAAAACATGAAGCATAAGTTGCTCAAATATATCATGATTCCTATTGCATTATTTGCCTTTACAATGCAAGCGCAGCAAAGAACCTATGACATCAAAACAATTGGAAAGCACGATGATGAAGTGCTGGGTGTATTTGTCAATGGGGACAATACACGATTTGCAACATCAAGCCTTGATGAAAGTATAAAATTATGGTCAATAACCGAAGGCAAAGAATTATTGACAATAAAAGGTCATTTGGGTCATGTAAACAATATCTCATTTTCTGGTGATGATAAATCAATTGCAAGTGCCAGCACCGATAGAACAGTCAGAGTTTGGGATGTTGAGACAGGAACACAGCAATATGTTCTGACTGGACATACAGCTGAGGTTATTGGCGTGTATTTTAGTCCAAAGAATGATTACATAGCAAGTACAAGTTTTGATAGAACTGTTAAACTATGGGATACTAAGCTGAGAACCGAAGTGAAGACTCTACGTGGTCATACAGACAAAACAAATGATGTTGCTTATAGTTATGATGGAAAATACATAGCTTCATGTAGTGATGATAGAACCATTAAGATATGGAGCACTGATTTAAATACAAAAGAGGCTTTAATGACATTGACAGGTCATGATACACAAGTCTTGACTGTTCTCTATAGTTTTGATTCGCGAAGATTAGCTTCAGCAGATGAGAAAGGGGTTGTAAAAATATGGGATATGCCATCAGGCTCGCTCATTCGTACAATTAATGCTCATAATGAGATTGTGCAGAGTGTTTCATGGGCTGAGGATAATAAAACAATCGTCACAGCCAGTTTGGACAAATATGTGAAACTGTGGAATAGTGAAACCGGTGAGAATCTTATGTCAATGGATGTAGGATCTGATATTTGGGGTGTTGATCTCACAAGTAGCGCTGACCATATTCTTGTTGGATGTGCTGATGGATCGGTGAAAATGCTAGTTGAAACGAAACCTGCAGTAAAAGGAAAAGAAAAGCCGAAAGCAAAAGGAGGAAAAAAATGAAACATAGCAAATATATTTTAGCATTAGTTTTCACTTTGTTTGTTTCTCTTCAATCAGGAAATGCTCAGCAAGTGATGAGTGTTACCGGCACTGTGATTGATCAAACAACCAGGAATCCGGTGAGCATAGTTGTATCATTTTTTGATAAGAACAATAAAAAAATCGGTTCATCGAAAAGTAACTCGGCAACTGGTTATTATCTTGTAACGGGTTTGAAACAAGGTGAAACATATAAGGTTCAACTTGAATCCGCTGATTTTTTTAAAGATGAATATGAAATCACATTGCCCGTTTCAAAAAAATATGCGGATGTATCTAGAGATTTTACAGTGAAACCTCTTGTAAAAGGTGCAAAGATTCTACTGGACGTCCCTCCATTTGAATTGAAAAAGTCAAAATTACGTGTTGGTGCCGAAGACTATTTGGCAGATATCAAAAAGATGCTCGTTCTCAATCCTGGTGTTTCAGTGGAAATTCAAACCTATCCTGATTCAGAGGGTGAGCCTGCCTTCAATGAGGCATTTACCATGGAAAGAGCTCAGGCAATCAAAAAATATCTTGTTGAAAATGGAGTAAGAGAAAATAAACTGTCTTTGAAATCTTCAGGGCAAACCGATAGTCTAAATCCTCCACCGAAGTATAAAACTGCCAAAGGGAAGCGATATATCGGACCAATTTATATTGTCATAACCAAGGTTTGATTAAGTAAATGAACCTATAGAACTTTTTTATATTTTGCGGGCATTCATTTGAATGCCCTCATTTTTTTATTGAAAATGAAATCTAATCAAGATAGACGCGAGTTTCTTAAAGTACTCATCGGTGGCACAGGTGCCGCATATCTTGCCATGCAGGGTTGTAGCGGAGATGCATCATCTGAGATTCGAAAAATATCAGATTGGAATGAACAAACGAAACTCAAAAGACAAAGACATGCAATCGCGCATTCATATGTTCGAGATAAATCCTATAATCAAAAACTTCTACAACCGAATTCATTACAAACCGATGTGATTGTCATTGGTGGAGGTGCATCGGGTTTGGCTGCCGGCTTGACTCTCCAAGATGCAGGATTTTCAATGTTACTGTTGGAAAATGAACTTGAGATTGGGGGAGCAGGTGTAAAGGGATCAATGAATGGAATCTCTTATCCTTATGGGTCTGTATACTTTGTTGATGAGAGCGAAGAAATCATATCAATCTGTAAAAGAGCGGGAATACAATATACATCTGCACCCGAAGATGCAGTATTGATGAATGATACTTTGATATATAATTTCTGGTCTGATTCATCAATAAATTCTCTTGATGTATCAACAATTGAAAAAGATGGATTTAAGAAGTTTAGAGACTTTCTGCTTGATGATGCCAATGTGCCTTCTTATCCGCTTCCTCTTATGCTAAATGAGAAAGATGGAAAACTAGATGCACAAACGGGTAGGTCTTTCTTAGCGCAATATAAGTCTCCATTACTTGAAACCATGCTGGACATTTATTCCAAATCTTCCATGGGAGCAGGAATTGATCAAACACATGCTTTTTGTTTGCTTAATTTCTTTTCCTCTGAGCTTGGTAGTGAATTTGGAAAAAATCGATATGTCTTTCCCGGTGGTATGAATGAGTTATATAGAGGAATTGCGAAATTGATAAAACCTGAATTCATCAAAGTAAATCATTTGGCATTTTCTATAAAATCAACAAAAGATGGGGTAGTAGTTTTTTGTGTTGATGATGAACAGAGAATTACAAAAATCAATGCAAAAAAAGTTATCATGACTGGTCCAAAGCATATTGCTCCTTTCATGATTGAAGATCTTCCCGATGATCAAAAAATGGCAATGCTATCCATGCAATATCCGCCATATGCAACAATTCATTTGTCAATGAAGAAGGGTATTTTCCCAAGTTCAATCATGGATGTTTGGACACCGGAAGCAAATGGTTTTTGTACAGATATCATTTGTTCCAATTCCATGCAAAACGAAAAAAGAACAGACTCTTATGTTTATTCTATTTTTGGTGCCATGCCACAACATGAACGAGCGCAATTGCTTAATGATGAATCACTCACTAAACATACACTGTCTATAGTAAATAAAACTATGGCTTTTCTACATGAGCCATTTGACATCATTAACCAAGTTGAAGTATTTGCTTGGGGACATGCTTTGGCGATTCCATTTCCTGGCTCACATAATGGTCCGGCACAGCTTGCTTCTAGAAAATATGGCAATATCCATTTTGGTGCATCCGATAATGATGCTGCTTCCAGCGTAGAAAACGCACTTGCCAATGGTTTTGCTACAGCGAAGGAGATTATCAGAGCATTATCTTGAGTTTTGGGGGAATATGAAAGGGAAACATTCATGGGGAAAACATGAAATCATTGGTCTTTCGCTATTTCATTCTGTGCATGGTCCTCAATTGCGGGACATTGTTTCAAAGTATGAAAGCCTAGAGTCATATTGTAGATTCGGATTATCAAAACCTATGTTTCATGGAAACACCCGTAATCTTCAAGATGAGATTCATAATCTTGGATATCGTCATTTAAGTCAACATGCTGAAAAAGAGATTCAGCTCATTACCTTTAATTGTGAGGAGTATCCATCGGATCTGTTACATATAGACTATCCACCAAGCATATTGTATGTGCGAGGGAAGTTAAATAGTGAACATACAATAGGCATTGTAGGAACGAGGGTTCCAACACCTTATGGGCAAAGAGCCGCCGAACATTTTGCTGAATCACTCGCTTTGAATGGAATTTGCATCGCCAGTGGATTGGCGCCGGGGATTGACACGATCGTACATAAAACAGTCGTGAAATTCAAAAGATTAACCTATGCAGTCATAGCTTCCGGACATGAACAGATCAGTCCGAAACTTGCTTCTGATTTGTCAAATGAAATACTCGCCAGTAATGGTGCTGTCATTTCAGAATATTCAATGAATACGAAAGCAAAACCTCCATTTTTCCCCCGAAGAAATAGAATCATTAGTGGTCTAAGTAAGTCAGTGGTGATTATTGAAAGTGGCAAAAAAGGAGGTTCAATGATTACAGCGCAATTTGCTTTTGACCAAAATAAAGATGTATACGTAGTGCCCGGAAGCATCTATTCTGCAATGTCAGAAGGTAATCATCATTTATTGATGCGCGATAAGGGAATGATTGTGACAAATCCGGAGGAATTATTGTATGATACAAAGAGACAGTCAAAAAAACAGAATACTCTTCATGAATGTAATGTTGAAGAACATGCTATATTGCAAGTACTCAATAGTGAACCATTGCATATTGATGAGATTGTTGCAAAGTCTATGATCAAACGCCCACAAACATTGACTTGTCTGTTGAATATGGAATGTCGTTCATTAGTAAAACAACTTTCAGGTATGAACTTTATTCGCTTGACAAATGAATTCACACTCGCAAAGAAAACGTGATCATGTAGAAATATGTCTACATGATGATATTGAACATAAAGTAAGCAGCGGATTTGATTCGTATGCATTTGTACATAATGCATTGCCTGAAATCAATATTCAAGACATAGATCAATCGGTAAATATCTTTGGAAGATCCTTCAGCTATCCAATTTTCATTTCTGGTATGACCGGTGGTTTTGATTATGCTGAATCCATCAATGGAGATTTGGCTGAACTTTGCAATGAGTTATCAATACCTATGGTCTTGGGATCACAACGTTCCATGATGACTGATGCTGAAAACAGCAAATCATTTACTATTGCCCGCGAAGTTGCCCCTGATATATGCCTTTCTGCCAATATTGGTGCAACAGAGATTGCCAATCTTCACAATCACGATGGCATTTATGGCATCATTGATTCAATCAATGCAAACTGGCTGACAATTCATGTGAACCCTTTGCAAGAGTTGTTTCAGCCTGAAGGAAATACAAATTTCAGTGGAGTATTACGGGGAATTGCTGAATGTAAAAAACGTCTCTCAATACCAATTGTTGTAAAAGAAGTTGGTTCGGGAATATCACTTTCTGTGGCTAAGCGTTTATGTGATATTGGTGTTGATGGTATTGATGTTGCGGGTAAAGGCGGAACTAGTTGGTCTGCAGTTGAAATGAAAAGGAATGATCAGGAAAACTCAGAGTATTTTAAGGAATGGGGAATAGAAACATCGGATTGTTTGTTGACATTAAGGTCTTTTTGTAAGGAAAACAATATCACCTTGTTTTCTTCCGGTGGAATCAGAACGCCTCATGATATAGCGATGTCGATAGCAATGGGAGCCACTTCAGTCGGAATGGCTAGACCAATCCTAGTTGCTTATCATTCGGGAGGAGTTTCGAAAGTAAAGGAAATGATATTGCAATACATGAAGGATATACAAAGAATCATGTTTTTGACCGGAAGTAAGAATTCCGAAGAACTTTTATCAGCAGAGTTTGTGAAACGTCATCGAAACTGATCTTCAGATATACCCTTGTTTACAGAGATGGAGGTATATGTTATTTGTGCACTTCCTTTCGTATTCTTTTTTGAATTTGAGGGTTTTTTTTCAGCTAGTAAGTCACCGGTCATGGATTTTGGCAGTGAGAATGAAGGCACGTCAAATGACATGTAAATAGCCGATGGCAAAACATATCGTATATGTTCATTTTTATATGTCATGTCCATCACAATTGAACCACCCTTCGTAACAGCTGACATCTTTGCAATGATTTCCTTTTGTGGATCTATCCAGACAGTGGCTACAATAATCTGACCTGTATCTGCAATGGGAATCACTTTTCTTACTTTATAGTTGATTCCCTTAATTACTTCATCAGGTAAATCAACGCTTGTAAATGGGGATTCAAGCAAAGCTGCAAATGGCAAACCAGCACCTTGCTTGGGAAGCATTGAAAATCCATCAGACTTGATTTTAAGTCTTCCGGGAGACTTATAGAGAACAATAGCTTGTGAGGGTTTTGCTTTAAGGAATTCGACATTCAATGTAATTGTCGCATTGGCAGTGAAATCCTTAATTGAACGTACTTTATCACGAACCTTTGTCAATAAAGGGTCAGCAGCATGAACGTGAATGAAGCTAAAAGCAAAGAGCAGAAGAAAAATCGATTTCATGGTAGAGCTATAAGTTGTTGATCTGCCATGTAACAGATATATGTCCCTCTTTGTTCCTTATGATACTTCAACATAGTTCATATCTTTGCCAAATGTCTCTTCTAAAGGGATGACCGACAATATGGCGATGATTGTGCAAGCCAAACCCACGCATAAAGCTGAATATTTCATGCCGATCATGGGAATCAGAGCTGCAAAGGCTATTGATATGATATTTAGAGAACCTCTTGCTATATTGGGTACGGTCGTTGCCACAGTCGCTCGCAAATTTGTTCCGAATTGCTCGGCAGCAATGGTAACGAATATAGCCCAAAATCCTACAGAAATTCCAAGTACGAAAATCCACCAATACAATGAAAGGGCTGTATTGAAAGGGAAGAGTAGATAAGCGATGCTACAAAAGGCATTGAAAGCCAAAAATTGGAACATGACTTTTCTTCTGCTTTTATACACTTGGCTAAGCCATCCGGAAAAAAAGTCACCAATCGCCAAGCCGGCATAACACCAAGCAATTGCATCTCCACCTGAGATTTTTTCGGTTATTCCATGAGCTTTTGCAAATTCCGGTGCCAATGTCACCAATATTCCAACAACAAACCATGTTGGCATTCCAATCAGGATGCAGAGCATGAATCTCTTCAATAAGTGTGGTGTACTAATCAATTGAAGAAGACTTCCTTTTTTGTGATGGGAATTTTTGACATTTGAAAACATATCGGATTCCACCACCTTGATTCGAAGGAGCAATAAAGCCAAGCCCATGATTCCTCCTACTATATAAGCAGTTCGCCAATCCAATTTAGCAACCATATTTGCAAGCAATGCGCCTGTAACGCCTATACCAGCAACAATCATTGTTCCATATCCTCTTTGATCTTTTGGTAGGACTTCTGAAACAAGCGTGATTCCAACTCCTAATTCACCAGCCAATCCAATGCCGGCTATAAAACGCAATACTGCATACTGTTCGACATTTATGACGAATGCATTCAAGGTATTTGCAAGGGAGTATAATAGAATAGATCCGAACAATGTTGAAATGCGCCCCTTTTTGTCACCAAGAACTCCCCAAAGTACACCGCCAATAAGCGTTCCCGCCATCTGCATATTTAGAAGAAATAAACCTTGCGATGTGATTTCTTCGGGAAGTAAACCCATGGAGGTCAAACTTGGCACACGGACAACACTAAACAGAATCAAATCATAAATATCAACGAAATATCCCAATGCGGCAACAATAACGGCTGCATTGAATGCAGCATTGCGAAGTCCATGTAAATGTGACATAGTAATCTCTTGTATTAATGTCTGCCACTGAAATATGTGGCATCAATGAATTCCTCTTTGTATTCTCTCTTTTCTTTCAATGAAGCATCATGCAATTCTAGCTCTTCTTGAAAAAGAAGCCAATTCTTCCCGGTGAGCATTCGAATGGTTTCATTGGCCTTGTTTATCTGAACTTCAAAGTGTTTGACTTGTTGTTGCAATGTTTGTGCATGTTTAGTGATCCATGATTCATCGCGCAAACCAAGTTCATAACAAAATGGAATTTGTTTTTTTAACTCTTGAATTGATTGTTTTTCTTTTTCTATAAGACCTTGTAACTTCTCGTATTCTTGTTGTAAAACATTGAAATCACCATCGAATTCATGCTTTGTATCTGCAGGAGAATCGGTGCAAAGTAATGTATGCAATGCATGGAGTGCGTGCATATCTTTTGAGTTATACGCCTTTTGTACGGTAAGCCAATACATTTTAGTGTGTTCGGGATCTGCTCCTGAATCAGGATGAAGTTTTTTTGCCAATTCTTTGTACAATTTTGACAGGGAAGCATGATCTTGCTGGACGTGTGATTGCTTGGATTGTGAGTCAGTTTGTTCTAGCAGAGCGCGGATTCTGGATTTTATTGCCGAAAATTCTTTGTCGACTACTTTGTTGATTAAATCTATGACTTCAGGAGTGAGCTTTTCCCCTCTTTGATGTTTTGTCATCAATAGTTCAGCTCTTCTCTGTATCTCACTATGTAACAGAGCCTTTCTTTGAATCTCAATCTCAAGGTGCTTGAATAATTTGTCATATTCATCATGCAGATGCTGTTTATCAACCTCGCGCATTGTATAGTGTGCATGAACAAGCTTTTCCAATTCATGCTTTGCATCGAAGATTGCCTTTTTCAAAGCAATGATGTCACGATGAAGTTCAATATGTGAATGATAGTGATTCATCTCGGCATATATGAATGAAAAGCCAAAGCAATATCATCAGATTGAGTGAATACTTGTTTCTTCGAAGAAATAATTGCTATATGATGAAGTGTATTTTTCACATGATACATTTCCGAAACACCATAGAAAGATTTTCCATCCTGTGTAAGAGCATAATAGAATCTCTCGCCTTTAATATGGTCTTTTCCGAGTTTCTTTTTGCTCACTTGTTTTGATGTTTGCTTTGCATTCATGGCATGCAAGAAATTATTCATAGAAGATTCATAAACCTTTTGATAAGGTCTTTTCTCAAACATTTCATCATTAAATGTTGCTATGCTAATCATCAATAAGAGAGAATCATTTTCCATTATATAGGTATCTTGAAATGCAGAGCCATACATTGTTTGGAGCGTATCAGTCCCTGCAAATCGAAGTTGTTGAAATATTGGTGACAATTCTATCGAGAATGATGAATCATGTGCATAAAATGATTTCGATTTGGGAAAACTCCTTTTCTCGACTATAGGAGTCTCTTCCGATTTCTTATTGCAAGAAATTAGGCATAAGCTAATCAACAATGAAGCAATATATTTCATGATTCAGCTTTCTTCCTTTGTAGAAATAATCCTAGTGCTATTCCAATGATTGTCAAACCAAAACCGGCATAGGTTATTGCTGAACCGGTTGAGTATGCATCGGAAACATATTCAAGACGAATGACATGGTTACCTTTCGGTACTTCAATCCCACGCAATGACCAATTAATTCGGTGAATCTGTACAGGCTTCTCATCGATGGTTGCTTTCCATGCCGGAAACCATATTTCGCTGAGACAAAGTATCCCGTCGGAGGAAGTAGAAACTTGATATGATTGAGAATTAGTCTCATAGGAAATTGTCTTGACTTCATGCTTGATGGAATCTGGATTATCTCCATTGAGTTGAACAGTAGGTGTCTTTTCCATGAATGCAGTATTCTTTAACTGTGATCCTGCATTCATGATTGCTCTTTTCATGGCAGAATCATCCGTGATTACTTTTGCAGCATATACCATTCTTGCATGTCCATAAGCAGTTTCTCTTTTTCTAAAAAACAGCGAACCTGTGGCTGAGTCAAGAGTGATTGCATAACGAATATTCAAAATGTCAAAACGGTCTTCCTCAGATTGAAGAGGTGGCACTCTTCTGGATAAGAGGATGGGATTATAGCCCTCATATAACATGATACCCGCATTCATTCCTCCATTCCTTTGAAATGCCATTCCATATTGATTGCGCATGGATACTCGAAAAATATCCGTGGGTGTTGAAGACAATTGTTTTCTCAAATCATCGGCTATGACATATGCTGTCTTGGGATTCTCCTTAGAACCGTGAAAATCTTTGAATTGTAAAGTGAGGTCGAGAAATGAGAGAATACATATCGCTCCACCTGCAATCATAGAATTCATTATTCCTTTGCAACGTAGAAATATTACGATTGCACCTAGAATTGCCATGGCAAGTATTATACCTGCTTGTTTTCCTGCAAAACCGCTCAATGGATCTTGTATCGATGCAAATGACTGTATGATGCCCGGTAGATGTAATAATAGCACGGCAATTGGTATTGCCATGATGAGAAATACGCGCTTTCTTAATGTTTCATTAGAAAATACTGACGGCAGTTTATCGAATGTCAATCCTGCGAGTAGAGGAAATCCAAATGAAGCATAGAACATCATCCTGCCGGGATTTCTGAATTGACCAAAAATTGGAATGTCGGACAAAAGGCCATGTAAAAAACCATTATTGCCAATGCCGTAGAGGAAAGCAAATATCCAAAGATATTGACAAGTAAGAATGAGTGGGGTTCGTGGCAAAACAAAAAATGACATCAATCCTAGCATCAAAACAATAATTCCAAAATAAAATGCAGTATCCCAATACCAATGTGTCTGAACCGGCTCATTTGAAGCATTCATCATCATGAATTGTCCATCAGCATCTTTTGGTCCCGGATTGCCTACGATTTTTCCATGTAATGAAGGATTGAACAAATGAAAGAATTGTGATATCTGCATCGAACCATCAGTTGTCTTTTCATATGTAATGTCATTTCTCTCGGAATATGCAGCCAATTCTTGACCCGGCAAGTATTGAATTGCAGCCAATGATGCTGCAATGATGACGGGGAGTGCAAGGAAGATAATATACCTTAGGGAAGATACTCCTTGAAGTTGTTTTCTGATGATTCCTTGTATAAAACCAATGAAACCCATTATTGCAATGAAAATGAGCATATAAGCCGAAGTTTGAGCATGGCCGGCAAGAACTGCTATTCCAAGTATCAGACCGGCATACATGATATTCAGCGCTCTGCTGTTTTGTAAACCTCGAAGAACATGATGTATGATAAGAGGGAACAAAGCCAAATGATAAATGATCATTGGATGATTTGTTCTTACTGCCATTGCTCCACTGAATGCATATCCTATTGAAGCGATGAGAGCTCCCCATTGACCGGCACCCAATCCGCGCATCAAATACACCATGCTAAGCTGAGCAATCACAAAATGAAAAATAATCACATATTCAATAATCTTAGGTTGGAGAAGACCTGTGGCATGATCGATGAAATAAGGAAAAATCCAATGAGCGGGATAAAAATATTGAGCCTGGAAATCAGCCAAAAATGGCATTCCATTGAACATGTAAGGATTCCAAAATGGTGTGATTCCCTGAGCTTTGAGTTTTGCTCCATAACTTGCCATGGGATATACATATTGTGAGATGTCATCCCAAAAAAAAGATGATCCAAACAATATGTCTGAAAAAAAGATGAGAGTTGTCAGAATTGAAATTCCAACAATCAATGGCCACGAATAATGGCTTTCGGAGGAGGTGTTTTTGGACATTCTCTGTGAAAACTCTGATTGATGAATAATCAATGTGCAAAATACCCCATGGAGAGCCCTTTTCCAAAGCCTTCTGCTTTGTCATGAACAGACAAGAGAGTATTTTTGATAAACTTTTGGAGATGACAATGAATTTCGAACAACAAATCAATGATGACTTAAAAGAAGCAATGAAATCGGGGGATAAACTCAAACTTGAAACTCTTCGAAGTTTGCGTGCTTCCGTTATCGAGTTCAATAAAAGTGGTACCGGAAAGGAAATGTCTGAAGAGGATGCTCAAAAGATTCTATTGAATGCATCTAAAAAAAGGAAAGATGCAATTGAAATGTATAAACAGGCAGGGAGAAAAGATCTCTTGGAAAAAGAAGAAGCTGAACTTGCAATCATTGCTTCTTATCTACCCGAGCAATTAACCGAGGATCAAATTCTTGGTGTTTTGGCTGGTTTGATCTCGCAAGTTGGAGCTGAAGGTCCGAAAGATATGGGGAAAGTCATGGGAATTGCCATGAAAGAATTACGAGGCAAAGCTGATGGAACTTTGGTTCAGCAATGCCTTAAATCTCTCTTGAATGGATGAAATGTGAAGAAAGAATTTCTACCGACAAAGATCTGTATAGCATGCAATAGGGAGTTTGCATGGAGAAAAAAATGGGAAAAGGTGTGGGAAGAGGTAAAATTTTGCTCGGAACGATGTCGAAATGACCATAAACGAAAAAAGCCCTAAAGAGGGCTTTGTGGGCGAAGAGGGATTTGAACCCCCGACATCCTGCTTGTAAGGCAGGCGCTCTGGACCAACTGAGCTATTCGCCCCTCAAAAAGAGATACGAAGATAGGACTTTTTCGGCAAAAGACAAATCATTTTCGAGCAGAGTATTGTTCATCGCACCAATTCAATGCGCTTCAAAGAAGGAATGCCTGCCAATAGCCAGCGTTCAACCCCGGCTCTTAATGTCATCATTTGCATTGGGCATTGGGCACATTGCCCCAAAAACCGTACTTCTACTACACCAATCTCATCTTCATATCGAACAAATTCAATGTCGCCACCGTCTTTTTGCAAGGAAGGTCTGATCTGAATCAGAATGGATTCGATATGTTCTATGACGCTATCTCTTGTCATCTTACAATGTTATCTGAATTGTATGTGAATTTCGAGATGCATGTGCATTCTTGCGTATGGTGGATACAATGGATGATGTTATGGCACGAATCACATCACCTTGCTGTATATGTTCAGGATTGAGTACAACCGGAAATCCTGAATCACCACCTTCTCTTGTATCGATAGTCAATGGCACTTCGCCAAGAAATGGTACTCCTGAATCATTGGCAACTTGTTCGCCTCCACCTTTGCCGAAAATATAATACTGTTTCTCAGGGGCATCAGGAGGGATGAAATAACTCATGTTTTCAATGACACCAAGTATGGTAACATTGACTTTTTTAAACATGCTGATGCTTCTTCGCACATCGGATACGGAAATTTCTTGAGGCGTGCTCACAATTACTGCACCATCTAATGGCACTCTTTGCGTAAGTGTCAGTTGAATGTCGCCTGTTCCGGGTGGAAGATCGAAAACCAGGAAATCTAGATTTCCCCAAGCGATTTGATCCATCAATGTGGTAAAATATCCTGCAAGCATCGGACCACGCATGATGGCTGCTTGATCACGATCCATTATGAATCCAATGGATGCAATCTTCACGTCATATTGTTCGATGGGATATCCGAGCAAAGCTCCGGATTCCGTTTTTTCTGCTTCCATCTGAGCACCCGCTACGCCATACATTGTTGGAATGCTTGGTCCATAAATGTCTGCATCAAGCAAACCTACCGTTGCCCCTCTTTGAGCCAATGCAGCTGCCAAATTTGCAGCTATGGTAGATTTCCCCACGCCGCCTTTTCCTGATGAAACTGCAATAAGGTGCTTGACAGTAGGGAGGACATTTGGATTTGTTGCTCGAGGAATGAGAATTTCACGCACAAAAATCTGAACTTCAAATCCTTCTGCTATATCCATAATGGTATGTCTTATTGCATCTTCAATGGTTTTGGCAATCCAATGTACTGGAGGATACAATTCGATATAGACAGATATTTTTGAACCTTCAATTTCCACTGCTTTGATGGATTGTAAATCGTGCAATGTAAGATTGAGGTCGGGATCTACGATGCTACCTATGGCTTGAATGATTGCTTGCTCTGTCATTTGAGTATGTCTTGTGGTTGACAAAATTCCATCAGTACTCCGCCTGTGGAACTTGGATGTAAAAATGCGATTTGCATATCATGAGCTCCGGGGACCGGAGATTCATTGATGAGTTTGATTCCATTATCTCTAGCATTATTCAAATCACTATAAATTGCATCCGATGTGAAAGCAATGTGATGAATTCCTTCTCCACGTTTATTGATGAATTGTGCTATTGGGGAATCTTCGGAAGTTGCAGCTGTTAACTCAATCAAAACTCCATTGAGATTAAAAGATGCTATTCGTACTTTTTGCGTTTCAACAGTTTCTTCGTGAAATGTTTCAATACCAAATAGAGATGAATATCTTGATTTACTTGCTTCAAGATCTTTGACTGCAATGCCGATATGATTGATGGATGTCAACATGTTTAAATCCCTTTATGTATCGTTGCAAAGAGTCTTTCTGCTGCTTGCAATTCTTCCAGTGTATTGATTCCAAGAAATTCATTGGAATTGAGAGCAGGAATGGCTGAGACAACAAATCCATGTGAATGAAGATATCCGATAATGTCAGTGAGATAATACTCGCCTTGAATATTCTCATTCGAAATATTCTGAAGTGCCTCAAAGAGAGGTTTAATTTTTACCAAAAACATCCCGGTATTGATCTCTTGAATTTTGCGCTCTGCATCTGTGGCATCTTTTTCTTCAACAATGCCCGTGAAATCTCCATTTGATGAACGCAATATTCTGCCATATCCCTTGGGTTCATCCAGAAATGTGGATACTGTTATTGCATCGGGAATGGGGTTCATGGAAAATGCATTCGATAAAAGTTCAGACAAAGTTGCTGTTGCAATCAACGGGGTGTCGCCTGTTAATATCAAAGCATAACCATCCAGCATGGAAATTCTTTCAGAGGTCTGCATCACAGCATGGCCGGTACCCAATTGTTCAGTTTGATACACAGCTTTGATGTCAGGAAACTTTTCAGCGAGATATTCTTCTACAATCTCATTTTTGAAACCGATTACAGGTAAAATGGATTGTGGTTGAAGTGGAATAACTGCATCAATGACATGCCCAATAAGTGGTTTCCCGGAAAGATCTGCCATGACTTTAGGTTTGTCTGTTAAACCCATTCTGGTGCCTTTTCCGGCGGCAAGGATGATGATAAAAAGATTCATGAAAATAAATCAAGAAATATAGTGTTGAGGTTCTATGGAATGAGAAAGCTCAATGATGTCGTTCTTTTCATTGACCAATACAATGGTTGGCTTATAGGAGCGAGCTTCTTCTTCTGACATCGTTGCATAGCTTATGATGATGATGCGATCTCCAACTGCACCTTTTCTTGCTGCCGCGCCATTGAGGCAAATTGTTTTGCTTCCGCGTTCGCCCGGAATGATATATGTTTCCAAGCGTTCGCCATTGTTGATATTGACTATTGAAACTTTTTCATAGGGCAGAAGATCAGCAGCATCCATTAATTCGGTGTCGATTGTAAGACTACCCTCATAGTGTAATTCAGCTTGAGTGATCGTTGCACGGTGTATTTTCGATTTAAACATTATGCGCTTCATTGCGCAATCCTCATATTGGGTAAACAAGCGTTAAAAACGTAGAAGTTGTAGTAAACGTTCCTTTATGACATGCTCTGTTGGTATGACTGACCCCATCAATTTCAAATTATAGGGAATTGGTATGTCAGGCACAGCAATTCTCATTACAGGAGAATCAAGATACATAAATGCATCTTCGGTAATTGTAGCGGAAATTTCAGCGCCAAATCCACCTGTCATGCAATCCTCATGGGCAATCAAACAATGTCCTGTTTTCTTCACGGACTTTAATACCGTTTCTCTGTCCCAGGGACAAATCGTACGAAGATCAATGATTTCAAGAGAATATTCGGGCATGAGATTTTGAGCTTTACTTATTCGATGAACCATTTCGCCCCAAGTGACCACCGTTGCATCTGTTCCTTCTCGAATGATATTTGCAACTCCAAAAGGTACAATGTGATTTTCTCCCGGATAATCACCTCTGCCCATTGATGTATCAAGTAGATTTCTGTGCTCAAGGAAAACAGTGGGGTCATTACCTCGCATTGCCGATCTCAATAATCCCACTGCGTCGGAAAGGCAACTTGGGAAAGCTATTCGCCAGCCAATTGTATGAGCAAAAATCGCTTCTCCTGATACGCTATGCCATGGATCGCCAACGGTTTTGCTATGTCCTACCGGAATGCGAACAACGAATGGACATGCAAATCTATTATTTGTTCTCCAGCGGACCGTTCCTGCATCATTGAATTGCTCCATTGCAGGATCTAAATATTTTCTGAATTGAATTTCAGGTACAGGAACAAGGCCTGCAAATGCAAGTCCAATGGAGCGACCAATAATCCCTTCTTCAGAAAGGGAAGTATCAAACACTCTCTGTGAACCATGCCTGAATTGCAAATCAGTGGTTGCGCCATGAACGCCGCCTTTCATCCCAACATCCTCTCCAAAAACCAATACTCGAGGATTAATCATGAGTTCAGTATCGAGTGTCGTGCGAATTGCCTTAATCATTTCTCTACCGGAATGCGGTATTTTTTCTGTCAATGGCAATAGTCGAACATTCTCGGGTAATGTACCACCAATCTCCTGAGAAACTCCTTCAAAAAACACATGGTTTTTGACATTTGTTATATCGGGATTCGGCATTGCGAGAGCATTGTTCAAACCAGCTCGAACTTCTTGCTCACAATCAACATAGAGAGCATTCCATTCCTTCTCAGTTAAGATCTTCTTCTTTATACAGAATTGTTTTAAGGATTCGAGTGGATCTCGTGAAATTTCATCTTGTTTTTGTTGGTCTGATTTATATGTCTGTGAATCTTTTCCTGAGTGACCACATAATCTTGGAACATCCAATCGAATGAGCACAGGTGATATGCGCTTTCTGGCATGTTCAACAGCATTGTGAATCAATTCGGCTGTTTCCTCGGGATTCGTCCCATCACCTTCAAGAATGAGAAGATTTGAAAAAGCCGCCAAATTGTGAGCAATATTTCCACCGGGAGTTTGATATTCGCCGGTAACGGAAATTCCATAATGATTATCCTCGATGAAGAAAATCATTGGATAATTCTGCGTGGTTGCTATTGTCAGTGCAGACCAAAATCCATTGGTGGCACATGATGCATCTCCACCCAAAGCGACCGCAATGGATTCGCTCCAATCCTGTTCTTCAAGTACAGTTGAGCGATATACTGCCGCTTGTGCCCATCCTACTGCAGGCGTAAATTGCGCACCTACATCTCCGCTGGCAGGCATGATTGTGACACCTTTTCTTGGAGGTAAATGATGCACAACGCCGATATCCCTACCACCATTCAAACTACCGGAATTGGAAATCGGTCCGGCAAATGCTTCTTCAATTGTCATCCCAGCCGCGAGAACAAATGGCCTGGAACGATAATAAACAGTAGCCCCATCATGAGGATTATTGAGATGATGCGCAAGAATGATTTGCCCTAATTCATGACCCCTAGCCGAAAATTGATAGAGAACTAAGTTCTTCTTTGCCAATTCATCTTCCTCAATGATGTCTATGAGTCTGGAAGTGATCAGTGTTTTCGATATGGTTATCCAATCGGATTTGGAAATTTTCATGGTAAAAGCATTCGATTAAGCTGTAAATAGACTGCAAAATTACAAATACTCAGCTTTTCAATGGGGTACTTATTGTAATAAATGGGGAATTCCCCACATAAATTCATGAAGATGGAGAATCAATTCCCTAAATTTGTTGTTATTGTAGTGATTGATATTTTCAGCATTTACAGGAATTATGTTATGAAATACAGACTGTGTATTACCTCGATATTTGCAGTCATTGCACTTTTTGCGATACAAGACAAATCAATAGCTCAATTCACACAGCCATATCTCATGAAAGAGGGATTAACCGCAATGAAAAAAGCGGTTGCTGATTCAGGGTGGAAAAAACCGATTTTGACCACCATTGCAACTATTGGTGACACTACTGGTCTTGGTCAGGCTGGGGCTTTATTGGGAAATGGATTCGACATGAAAACAGGTCGTTCTACGCTATGGGTGTATGTGATTTCAATAGAAGATGCAGCGGGAAATCCGGCCACAAAACTACTTGCGTATATCAAGGTACCAATTATTGGAATGCAACAGGTTCCATTGCCGGCCGATGCAGTACCTGGTGATGTTCCATTTCAGCCACAGGATTCCATACCAGCAGCATCCGTATTAAATTCAGATGCGATTGTTGGCAAGGTGGCTGCAAATGTTGATTATCAGTCATTCATCAAAGAAAATCCCAAAGCAAAGTCTTCATTTATTGTATTGTTTACTAGTCCAATTGAATTCCCAGGTACTCCTTTTCAAGCAGGAGCTCCATTATGGAATTTCAATTTTGCAGATCCAGCTGATACACTTGCTCCTTCGCTTACTTGCTTTACTCATGCTGTAACTGGTGAGACGGTTTGTTTTGGTTCTGAGCCTACATCTGTCAAAGAAGAATTGGCATCTAATGATGAACTCTCAATGCTTATTCATCCAATTCCGCAGGGAATGAATGGTACGATTCTCATTTCATCTCAATGTGCAGCTCATTCATCTCTGGAGATAACAGACTTGATGGGTCGCACTGTTTATTCGCAATCACATATTGAGTCTTCACAATTGACATTGCCAGTTCTCCCTTCGGGAGTTTATATGGCGAGACTTCAACATCCTCATGGTATTTCTTCATTACGATTCATTCAGCAATAATATCTTATGTACGATATCACCAAACAACATGACTCGGAATTATTTCATGCTCTTCAAGGAGAATATTCCCGTCAAAAAGAAAAAATAGAACTCATTGCAAGCGAGAATTTTACTTCTCAAACTGTTATGGAAGTCCAAGGTTCTGTCCTTACTAATAAGTATGCCGAGGGATATCCTGGTAAGAGATATTATGGAGGTTGTGAATGGGTTGATGTGGCAGAGGATCTCGCCCGTGAACGCTTAAAGCAACTTTTCGGTGCTGAATATGTAAATGTTCAACCGCATAGCGGTAGTGGCGCAAATATGGCCGTGTATTTTGTATATCTCAACCCTGGTGATACTGTCTTGGGTATGGATTTGTCTCATGGTGGACATCTCACTCATGGTTCGCCCGTAAATTTCTCAGGCAAGTTCTATAATTTCATACCCTATGGTTTGGATAAAGAATCAGGAAGAATTGATTATGACAAAGTTGCCGATCTTGCAAAAGAACATAAACCCAAGATGATTACCGTTGGTGCTTCTGCATATTCAAGAAATATCGACTTCAAAGCATTTCGAACAATTGCTGATTCCATTGGTGCATTTCTCTTGGCTGATATCGCTCATCCTGCAGGCTTAATCGCAAAAGGAAGACTAGATAATCCGGTCCCACACTGTGATATCGTGACAAGCACAACGCATAAAACATTGAGAGGACCTCGTGGGGGGATTATCATGATGGGTAAGAATTATGAGAATCCATTTGGTGCTGTTGCCCCAAAATCAGGTAGAAAAAAACTGATGGGTGAACTGTTGGACTCCATGGTGATGCCCGGTATTCAAGGTGGCCCACTCATGCATGTCATTGCTGCAAAAGCCGCTGCTTTCAAAGAAGCACTTACCGATGACTTTGATGATTATACAATTCAAGTAGTCAAAAATGCCGGCACTTTGGCCAATGCGCTTATTGAAAAGGGGTATGACATCGTAAGTGGTGGAACAGATAATCATCTCATGCTCATTGATTTACGAAACAAAGGCGTTACCGGTAAACAAGCTGAGATAGCATTAGACTCATCAGGAATCACCTGTAATAAAAATGCCGTTCCCTATGATACTCAACCACCATTAGTCACTTCGGGCATTCGATTGGGTGCTGCAGCCATGACATCAAGAGGATTCAAAGAACATGATATGAAGCAGATTGCCGAATTCATTGATACGGTAATTTCCAATATCGAGAATCCAATGATTGCACAGGATGTTAAACAACAAGTAAAAGAGTATTGCAAAGATTTTCCAATACATCCCATTATTTGATGAGTATTGTTAAAAAATACAAAGCGGTCAATCCTTAAAAGATTGACCGCTTATTTTTTGTTTATTCTTTGCAAATATCACTGACAAATTGTAGTTTAGGCAAAAATCATACCACGATGCAAAGCAGCAATTGCATCAGGCGTATTCACTCACTTTCGACGCCATGATTCTTATTGATTCGATATTGATGGATGAGGCTATCATTCACGAGCATTTTTCATGCGATTTGCATTCATGCAAGGGAGCATGTTGCACGCTCTCCGGTGGAGAGGGGGCACCTTTGGATTCTAGGGAGATATCCTCCATAAAAGATGCGATACCATTTACTTTTCCTTATCTCTCCGAAGAATCTAAACATATACTTGAACAAGAATCATGGATAGGTGGAACACCTGATGAACCCTTTGTGTCATGTATTGATGATCGGGATTGTGTTTTTGTGTTTAGGGAAGAAGGTATTGCCAAATGTGCTTTGGAGAGGGCATTCTTTGATGGAAAGACAACATTTAGAAAACCATTGTCATGCCATCTTTTCCCGATTCGCGTTCGCAATTTTGGAGGAGAATATTTAAGCTATCAACCATTTGAAGAATGTAAGCCTGCTATGAAACATGGAAAAGAGCAAAACGCCTTGGTACTTGATTCTGCGCGTGAAGCATTGATACGTGCTTATGGGGTTGACTGGTTTATGCAGGCTCGTGAATTTTTACATCAGGAGGGAAGATAATGTCAATGAAAGTGTCCATGAATTTGCAGGCTTCCTTACTGCAAACTCTTACACCTCAACAAATTCAATATTTAAAGCTATTGCAATTGCCAATTTTGCAATTGGAGCAGCATGTTCGACAAGAAGTTGAGCAAAATCCAATGCTTGATGAATCCTCTGAAGAATCCATTGCAATAGAAGATGAAAGTGATTTTGAGCCGAATGAGAATCTATTGAGCACCATTCCAAAAGATGTAATGGAAGGAAATGATTATGATGATAGTTCACGCGATTATGAAGAACCAATTCCTTTTGATGCCGAACATCATGACCCTTTTGACTTCTATGAACTTGCTTGGAATGAAACAAGAACTCCTGAACAAGGTTCCGGAGATTGGGATGATGAGGATGATTTCGGGTATAATGAGCAAAGTGAACAGACAACATTCACGGATGATCTGATTGAACAAATCAATATGCTCAACTTGAGTGATCAAGAAAAGTTATTATGTTATAATATCATTGGCAATTTGGAAGATGATGGGTATTTGCGCCGTACTTTGGAAGATATTGTCGATGATGTGAATACTCGCATCATGGAGGAAAATCATAAAGCACACAGAGAATATCTTCGTCGTCACAAAAGATACTTGGAAGAATCAATTCGAAAAAATTCCACTAGCGGCAATTCTTATTTTGACAATCTCGAAGAAGAAGATCCTGATTTGGCTGTAGAGGAACCAGTTGCTCCTATTCCACTGCCTTCTGTTACTCTTGAAATGGCTGAAATGGCATTGCATTATGTGCAGCAACAAGAACCTTCCGGAATAGCCGCAAGGGATTTGAGGGAATGCTTACTTCTTCAACTAGAAGCAAAAACACATCCAAATGATACCGAGCTACTTGCAAAGCGCATATTAGAAAAAAGTTATGATGTTTTCGTGATGAAGCATTATGCTGTATTGTGCAGACAATTTTCAATCAATGAAGATGAATTGAAATCTGCCATTGATGCAATCCGAAGATTGAATCCCAAACCTGGGGGCATGGGGATTTCTATCGCAACTTCAACGGTCATTCCTGATTTCGTTATTTCAGTTGATGATGAAAGCGATGAGATCATGATAAATGTCAATGATACCCGCATTCCTCAATTGAAGCTCAATAAAATGTATGAAGATTTGAAAAAAGAGGCGCGTTATCGTAAATACAATAAAGAAACCAAGGAATGGCTTCGAAAGAAATATGACGATGCAAAGTTTTTATTGCAAGCTATCAGACAAAGAAAAAAGACGATGCTCAAGGTAATGACCGGAATTGCCGGAGCACAAAAAGATTTCTTCAGATATGGCGAGAGTTCCTTAAAACCATTGATTTATAAAGATGTTGCTGATGTAACAGGAATGGATGTATCCACGATTTGTCGTATCGTCAATGGGAAATATGTACAAACAGACTTTGGTACATATGAACTACGTTTCTTTTTCAGCGAATCATTGCCAAGTGATGATGGTGAAGAAGTGTCAACAACTGTCATTAAACAAAAAATCAAAGATTTGATTGACAAAGAACCTAAACTCAAACCGCATAGTGATGATAAGTTAATGGCTGAGTTAAAAAAACAAGGGTTGAATGTTGCGCGAAGAACTGTTGCAAAGTATCGTGAACAAATGCGCATACCCGTAGCACGACTTCGAAAAGAATTGTGATTGAATCATGTCTATAGCAACATATCTTTCTCGTGTCGATCATACATTGCGTCCTTTATTAGGGAGATTGCCTTCGGGCATGTTTACCCGCTTGTATTCTTCTACCAGACCATGGTTTTCAAAACTTGCAAGTAATGATAATCTAGCCCCAATTGAAATTCCTCAGAATCTACGATTCCAATTCAAACATCTTGTATTTCGTTCACGATTAGGTAATGCTGCCGGAATGTTTAAACAAGCTGAGGGGTATGAAAGAGCTTATGCTCAAGGAGCAGGTTTTTATCTTTGTGGAACCACGACATCACTGAAAAGAGCGGGGAACACCAAAAATGGAATTCATCTTCCATTTGTTCCATATCCTAAAAGCCATGCAGCTTCAAATTGGCTGGGTTTGCCAAATGATGGACATATCATTACAGCGAAAAAAATATCTACCTTTCCACGATACCCAGATTTTCCAATAGGCGCAAGTATTTCTATGGATCCAGGAATGGATATTCAGCAAGGAGTGAAAGGATTGCTTGATGGAATCCATGCTTATGTAGATGCTGGTTGTGATTTTCTTGAACTCAATGAAAGTTGTCCAAATGTACCAGGACATGAAACAGATCATAGTGTATTGGATGAGTCTTTGTTGCATAGACTCGATGCTATATCATCAATATTCAAAACTTCTTCCATTCCAGTTTTCGTAAAGTTTTCGAATGACACTAATCCCAATCTCGTATCTCAATTACTGACAGCACTAATGGAGCGCGGATTCTCAGGAGTTAATTTTGGGAATACCTCCACCCAATATGAGCATTATGAAACATTCATTCATCCGCATGACAAAGCTCATTATAAGTACTTCGTCAATGCTTTTGGTGGAGGATTAAGTGGAAGATTATTAAGACAGAATTCAGAATTACTCATTCAGCAAGCTGATGCCTATTGCAAGAGGCAATCTTTGCAGGATTTTCTCATAATAGCTACGGGGGGAATAGAAACGAAGCATGACTTCAATCAAGCTCTCGAACATGGAGCACATCTTGCACAATGGTATACTGGTTATTATGAGCAATTTGGGATTCATGGAAATGCAGTATATGCAGCCATGTATGAATAGTGTTTATCGCAAAGCTTCTCTTACTCTTGCCGACACATAATCCATTACCCATACAACAAAAGCAATCATGATAATGATCAGACCTACTTCATGCCATTGTGCCAATCCCTGATATTGCATGAGCATCGTACCAATCCCGCCTCCTCCCACCAATCCAATGATTGTTGCCATTCGGACATTGATATCCCATCTATAGATAGTAAAACTTAAAAAGGGTATCACTATTTGTGGAATGATTGCATAATAAATCACTTGTAGTGGATGTGCACCTGTGGCTTCGATTGCCTCAATCATACCTTCATCAATATCTTCTATTTGTTCTGAATACTGTTTTGTGAGTGAAGCTACTGTGTGTACCATCAATGCAAGCATGCCTGCAAATGGTCCAATCCCAACCCAGACGGAAAAAATGATTGCCCAAATCAAAGGTTCAATAGAACGGGAGAAGTTGGTAATCAAACGAATGATTGTATAAATGGAAAATGATATGGGATTCCCTTTCATGAGCGTTCTTGCACTGAGAAAACTCAGAATAAAAGATAGCGGAAGCGCAATCACAGTTGCCGTAAGAGCAATATAGACAGTTTCAATAAGTGCTTTTAAAGCAATATCGAAAATGCTGAGTTCCGGAGTAATCAATGCGGTGAAAATATTGGAAGCGGCTTCCAAACCTTTGGCAGAGAAAAAATCTATTGGTGAAATATCTGTTAAAATCCAACCTGCAATAATGGAAACACTGAATGAAAGCCAAAGAATATGTTTCCCTATAATCGGCATCTTTAGATTATCATCAGTCAAGATATATGCTCCGGGAGATTGACGAATGATTTTCAATACAATGGTGGAGATGGCAGCTATTAGAAGATAACCCAATTGAATTATCATACCATTGAAGGGAACATAAGTACACAATGAAGGGATGATGATTCTGTCAAGTGTGATGATTACATACCACACAAAAAAGATATCTATGAGATATGATTGTACTGCGAAATTATTTTTCGATACTTGACTCATGTGTATACTCGATGATTAACATACAAAAATAAAGAACCCTCGGCGAATAAGAAAGCCGAGGGTTCTGTATACTGTCTGTATCGATGATCAGGGGATTTCTATCTCATCATTCATATCGATCTGACCGACGATCGCCACCGCGAAAATCACGACGTGGACCGCGTGATTGTTCTTCGCGAGGACGAGCCTCATTAACTACCAATGTGCGTCCGCTGAACTCTTTACCATTGGTTGATTCGATGGCGCCTCTTGCTTCATCGTCATTGTCCATTTCAACAAAACCAAAGCCGCGTGAACGACCAGAGATTTTGTCTGTAATGACAAAGGCACCTGTGACATTGCCGTAAGACTCAAAAAGGGAGCGAAGTTCTTCAGATCCCATTGTGTACGGCAAATTGCCTACATAAATATTCATAACAAACCTTCCGTAGATGTGTAGTGATTAACGAGGTCAACAAAAAAACAATTAGACAAGTGACCACAAGCATTGGAGCACATCAACACCAAAAACCTAGTCGAAAATACTACAAACCTTTGATTAAATAACACATTAGAAAGAAATACTTCATATTATCAATTGAAAACAAAAAAGCCCAAGCAGGTAATTGCTCGGGCTAAAAATGGAATTATCGGGGAAATTAAGGGAAAATACCCATCTGATTGTAGGAGGCAGCAATTTTATCAATTGCAGAAATAAATGCCGCAGTACGCATGTCTTTGACATTTGATTTATTTCTCCAGACTTCCATGATTTCATGATAAGAGCCAATCATGGAGTCTTCCAAACCGGAATTTACAAGGTCAACCTCATTTGGTCCTTGCACAAGCATCGCTTTTTCAGCTTGTGACAATGACTTGCCGGTTAGATTTTCAATTGTGGCAATAAGACCTTTTTTTGAGTTTTCTTCATATCGTTTATCCAAACGACCGAAACGAACATGGGAAAGGTTTTTCAACCATTCGAAATATGAAACAACAACGCCACCGGCATTGATAAACATATCAGGAATGATTAATATATTTTTTGCCAAAAGGGTTGGTTCGGCAGAAGCAGCAATTGGTCCATTTGCTCCTTCAGCGATGATCTTAGCTTGAATACGTTCTGCATTCCAATCTGTGATTTGTGATTCTAGTGCAGCAGGTACAAGTATATCACATGGATATTCGAGTAATGAATTACCTTCATCAATTGTATTTGCACCATAAAAATTTCTGATTGAACCAGTTTGAGCGTGATGTGCTTTCAGAGCAGCGATATCAATCCCATCCGGATTATAAACTGCACCATCCCATTCGATGATTCCAATGATTCTGGATCCACCTTCGGCTATGAATTTCGCAGCATGATATCCAACATTTCCGAAACCTTGAACAATGACGCTTTTTCCTTCCAAGCCGGTTGAAAGACCAATGGATTTCATGAGTTCTGCATCATTCACAGCTTCCCGTACTCCATAGAATACTCCCTTTCCTGTTGCTTCTGTTCTGCCATTGACTCCGCCTTGTGAAATTGGCTTTCCGGTTACACAGCCTAAAGCATTTACATCATCAAATTTGATTGTTTGATATGTGTCTGCAATCCAAGACATTTCGCGCATGCCGGTTCCATAATCAGGAGCAGGAACATCAACTGCTGGTCCAATGAAATTTTTATGAATCAGTTCAACTGTATAGCGTCTAGTGATTCGTTCGAGTTCATCCACACTGTAATTTTTAGGATTTATTTTGATACCACCTTTACCACCACCAAATGGTACATTAACCACTGCGCATTTGTATGTCATCAATGCTGAAAGTGCAATGACTTCATCTTGATTGACATCCTCGCTATAGCGAATACCACCTTTGCAGGGAAGTTTGTGATGGCTATGCTCGGCCCTCCATGCGGAAATCACCTGAATTTCACCTTTTACTCGAACCGGAAATTGTATTTGATACACGGCATTGCATGCACGAATTTGATCCAAGAGACCCTTGGAATGATCGAGTAAAGCAACAGCTTTATCGAAATAAGTGTTTACCGATTGAAAAAACGGTATCTCGTGATAACTCGGAGGTGTTGTTTGAGAAGACATAGTACTTCCTAGTGAAACAATATGTTATGGGTAAATGTGAAATCCGTATTTACAGATTTCCTCTCAATGCTTGTTCGCGTTCTATCGATTCAAATAATGCTTTGAAATTTCCTTTGCCAAATGAAGTTGCACCTTTTCTTTGAATGATTTCAAAAAAGAGGGTAGGTCTATCTTCAACAGGTTTTGTGAAGATTTGTAGCAAATATCCTTCTTCATCTCTGTCAACGAGAATGCCAAGTTCTCTGAGTGGAGCAATGTCTTCGTCAATTGCTCCTACTCTATCCAACAAATCATCGTAATAGGTATTGGGAACTCTCAGAAATTGTACTCCACGGGATTTGAGCGCAGATACTGTTGCAATGATATCATGAGTGGCAACAGCGATATGTTGTACGCCCGGACCATGATAAAATTCAAGATATTCATCGATTTGGGATTTAGCTTTCTTGCCTTCAGCAGGTTCATTGATCGGAAACTTGATATAACCATTTCCATTTGAAACAACTTTGCTCATCAAGGCACTATATTCTGTGGAGATGTCTTTGTCATCAAAAGTCAATAGCAAGGAAAAGCCCATGACTTCCTCATAAAAACGAACCCATTCATCCATTTTTCCAAGTTCAACATTGCCTACGCAGTGATCCACATAAAGCAAGCCAACATCGGTGGTTACATAACCATCATTCATTGGCACATACCCTGGCATGAAAATACCATTGTAATTTTTTCTTTCGACAAATGTGTGAATGGTATCGCCATATGTATGAATTGATGCAATCTTTACTTCACCAAATTCATCAGATAGAACTGTAGGGGCAGTATGACTCTTCGCACCACGCGAAGTTGTTTCTTTCCATGATTGTTCTGCATCATCAACCCACAATGCCAGTACTTTAACGCCATCTCCATGTTTATCAACATGTGCGCTAATCTCATTTTGCGGATGCATAGGCGTTGTCAGGATGAGTCTTATTTTACCTTGCTTTAAAACATAGCTTGCTCTGTCACGAACTCCTGTTTCAGGCCCGGCATAAGCTATGAGTTCATATCCAAATGCCGTTCTGTAAAAATACGATGCCTGTTTTGCATTGCCCACATAGAACTCGATGTGGTCGGTTCCATTGATAGGGAGAAAATCGGCAACTGCTGACTGTGTAGATGTGTGTGAAAGAGTTTCCATGACAATTCATTCAATGATTAGAATTTGGTAAAAATAACAAATTGCTCATGCATAATGAGCTATCAAATCTTTCATTACTGAGACTACGCGTTCATTTGTTTGATCGGTTCCTGTGCTTATTCGAACGCAGTGAGGCAATTTGAAACCTGGGAGTCTTCGTACAATGATACCTTTTTGTTCCAAATCATTCGTGAGTTGGATTGCTTTTTCCTCGGTTCCGCAATCAATCATGGAAAAGTTAGCCACGGATGGAGAAATCTTCCATCCTTGTTTTGAAAATGAATCCTGAAACAAAGCTAGGGCTCTTTTGTTTAATTGGATTGTTGCATTCATGAATTCTACATCATCCATGGCGGCGACTGCTGCTATCTGAGACAATGTACCCGGATCAAAAGTTAATTTCGATTTTGCCATGACAGCAATCAATTCACTCGGCCCGATTGCATATCCCACACGAAGCGATGCCAAACCATACACTTTCGAAAAAGTTCGAAGAGTGATCATGTTTGGACGTCGATAAAGTAAACTATTTGGATAATCATCGGTAATGATTTCTGTATACTCATAATATGCTTCATCCATGATGAGTAAAACAGAATCGGGAAGTGCAGATAGAAGTTTTTCAAATTCTGATTTTGTGATATGTGTGCCAGTAGGATTATTTGCATTGGCAATATACACGATGCGAGTTTTTCCATCGATTGCTTCGATGATGCCATCGATGTCGAATCGATAATCTTTGGTTAATGGAACAGACACCCTATTGAGATTTGAAATCGAAGTTGCTACATAATACCCAACAAATGTTCCTTCGCTTGAAACAATGGTGTCGCCCGGCACGGTGAAACAACGCATCATTAAATGCATCAATGCATCTGAACCATTATAGCAAACTACTTCATTTGGTTCAATCGCAAACTTTTCTGCAATTGCTTTGCATAGGAACTCTCCACCATCTGGATATACAGATAAATCATCGGATGTGATATTCCTCAAAGCTTCCAATGCTTTTGGTGATGCCCCCAGTGGATTTTCATTTGAAGCAAGTTTGACAATATCTGTAATGCCATGCCTCTCTTGAACGGTTTTGATGGATGTGCCGGGTGTATAAGGAGATAAGCGTTGAATATGATCTGGAACAAATATGGACATGGTGATGAATGCTAATGTTTGGCGAAAAACACGACAAATTTAACAAAACTGACGCTTTGCCAATCATGTTTTGAAGCACTTTCAAAAGAAACCCTAAAGAATCATTCTCTATAGACCTGAAGACTCTGTTTTTTGTGTAAATTTGCCATGAATAAGATAATTCAATAGGTGAAACCTCGTTTTTCTTATAGAAGTTCAGTTATGTCCTTAACAATAGCAATTCCACAAAACCCAGCCTATTCATCACTTATTGCGAATACTCAATCTCTATGTAGGGAGCGTGGTTATATTTGTCGAGAACTCAGTGAATCTGAATGTGCAAATAGTCTCTACAAAGGCACGGCAGACCTAGCATTGATAAATCCATTGACTTTTGCAAAACATCCCGCGGAATTAAGAGTAATTCCTTCACTGGCAATGTCGGTTGAGGGTTGTTCCAATATTGCTTCAATTCATTTTGTACCCGGAAGAGAGAACATTCAAAGACTTGGAATACAGAATGATGAATTCTTCTTGAGATTGGGCGCTTTATGTCTTGCTGAAAAGTTTGATCTCTTTCCTGAAATGAACATAGATCATTCTTTGGGAGATGCATTGCTTGGTGCTGACAAACAGTATGATGCTTGGATAGCATGGAATTCCTCAAGAGGACAAGGAAGTTTGGACATCAGCGAGGAATGGTCTGATTTTCAAGAATTGCCATTACCACTTGCATTCTGGGCATGCAAAGATGAGGATTCACATGAGCTTATTGACATCACTCGCTTATGCGCAGCAGATGATTTACCTGATTCTGATGAAATAATCTCGGAAACGCTTGATAGTGAAGCCGATCCTCGAACAGGTATCGTGCATTTCACATATAATGGAACATTTCAAGCATCGCTTGATGCTATTCAACATTTCATGTTTTATCATCGCATCATAGAATCAGTTCGTGCGATTACTTTATTGGGAAATTGATATGCTTACTCGTTATGGTTATGATAATGCTATACCATTGCTGATTATTGGATTCTCCTTGATTATTTTGGCTGCATTTGTTTTCTCAAATGTATTGTCATGGATATCTGCAGTTTCAGGATGTATAGTGATACTTTTTACTTTATGGTTTTTCAGAGATCCCATGCGAGTTGTACCGGAGAAAGCACTTCATGATCATTC
>Ga0129333_10000321_pt1 | contig 36647 bp, 45 predicted proteins | sample CPB6_08_DNA_FD_94474 | JGI IMG/M metagenome (GOLD analysis project Ga0129333, IMG submission 94474) | Freshwater to marine salinity gradient microbial communities from Chesapeake Bay, USA - CPBay_Sum_0.6_0.8_DNA | ecosystem: Environmental > Aquatic > Marine > Coastal | place: USA: Chesapeake... | reverse complement strand
GTAAATGTTTGCGAGCATGATTGACCCTTGAGATTGAGCAATGTCCGCCAACGCATTCAGGAAAAACGACTTCATGACTTCCGTCGCGGATTTCGTTCCTTTCCCAAGTTCCATGAAGGCGTTTGCCGCGTTTGCTGAAAATGAATTGAACGCGGTTTGCCCGAGTTTTGAAAAGTTTCCGACGTCACGGGAAGCATTGGCCGACGCCGCTTTGAATCCCGCAACAAAACCCGATGCCGTATTCGCCGACACTGCGGCGAAATTCTGAAGCGCCCGTAACCGTTCATCCTCGGCCCTCATTTCAACCGAGCGAAGGTCCGCGACTAACGCTTTTCGCAGTTCGACCGACTGCGCTTCGGCTTGATCGGCCGTCATTTTACCCTCAAGGACCGCCGCTTGCGCTTGCTGTTCTTTTTCAAGAACTAGCTGGCTCATGAGGACGCGCCGCTCATTCTGCAATCGGTCCACCTCTTCAATCGAGGTCGCGACTTGCACCTCTTGATTGACGCGGTTCAATTGCAGATTGTACAGGTCGGCCTCGAACTTTGAGGCAACCTCAAGCCGACGTGCGGCGGCCTCTTCATCAACGGCAATCGTTCGGTCTGCGCTTGCTTGCGCGGTCTCTTCCGGTCCGCCGCCCGCTACGCCCTTCAGTTCCGCCGCTTGCGCTCGAAGTCCTTTGAGCCTTTCTTCTTCAAACGCGAGCAACCGGACCGCTTCGGTATAGTCGGAAAGATACTTTGCGCCTTCCCCATATCGCGCCGAAAGCGTTTCGATTTTCGTTTGAAGGTCGAATACGTTCGCGCCCGAGGCGTTAATCTGTTCCGTCAATCGCTCAAACTGCGCTCGGGCGGCCTCGGGTCCGCTTCCAAATTTCGCGGTCAAAAATCGCGTGAGGTCGTTCGCAATCGCCGTGAACCCAGTGATTTCCGCTTTAATGACGCCGCCGAATACGCGATCAAACGCAATCGCAGCGGATTCTTTCAATTGTCCCAGCGCGACGTTGAGCCGCGTCCAGGCGTTCGTATTGACGGCGACTTCATCCGACACGCCCGCAAGCGCAGTTTTTCCGCGCTCCAAAATCGCGTTCAAAATTGCCGAACGTCTTTCCTGTTCAGAAAGCGCGTCAACCGTCGTGCCAACGGTGCGGGCATAGTTTCGCAGCGCAAGGTCTTGATCGACAATCAATCCATATTGCCGCAAGCCGCGAAGGTTTCCGGTCGCAACCGCTTCGTTCAATCGCGAAAAATTGTCGAGAATGTCGCCGCCGAAAGCGGTCGTCACACTTTTGGCGAGACCAAAAATCTCAGGCAATCGCTCGGCATTTCCGCCAAGCTGAACGACCGCCGCGTTTGCCGCCTTTAGCAAGTCGGTATCGTCAACGAGGCCGTCCGCAATCTGAGTCAATGAATCCTTGAGCGTTGAACCAGCTAGGCCCGCATTTCGCGTCAGAATCTCAAATTGCTGATTCACAAGGCGGACGTTTTCCGCCTCAAGCGAAAGGTCGAGCGCGGCCTTTGCTGCAAGGCCGATCGTCCCAATCACTCCCAAAACTTTCGTCACGCTTGCGAGGCCGTCAATCAAACCCGTGAGTTTTGACGGGTCGCCAATCTGCCCGAGTTTCGCGTCCGCCTCGCTTGTTTTTTCGATGAAGTCTTTCGTGTCGAGGTCGAGTTTTAAGAGTTGGGTTTCGGTTGCCATTTAAGCCCTCAACTTCGACGCTTGCATTGTGAGCGACTCGACTAGTTCAACCGTCGCCGCGTCGGTCGGGTCAAGTTGACGCCGAATCGGTTTTCCTTCATCGCCAATCGCGCGTCGTAAAAACACCGATCGGACCTCGTCATAATACTTGGCGTCCCCGAGCGCGACGCTTGCAATGTCCACCGCCGCAACGTCCCTTGCTGCGTCGTTTTGACGCTTTTGTTTTCTCGCTTCACGCATGATCGCGAAAAATCGTCGGGCGGGCATTTCCAACACCGTGTCCGGGGTCCACCCAAAGGTTAGCAGAGCCTCAGTCAAAAGCGGGACGGCCTCAAATTTTATGTCGCTTTCAGCTACTTTTTTTTTTCGGCCTCGCCGCCTGGCATGACGTGAGCCTTCCCGGTCACTGAATCCATGACCAGTTGGAAAAGCGCGGAGACTTGCGCTTGAGTCATATCCTCGACGTGTTCGCGAGTGATCGTCGGACATACGGAAGCAATGACGCCCGCGTATGCGTCAACGAGTTCCGCGACCGTGACCGTGTCACTTTTTCCCTGAAGCGTTTGGAGCGCAGCAAAGGCGTTCGTGAATTTCAAAAGTTCGAGCGTGGAAATCGGTTTGATTTCATGAACGCGACCCTTGAACCGAAACGCGATCGGTTCGGCAACGAGCGCGTCGAGGTCCGACACGACTTGCGCCGATGATTCTGCCATTTTGGATTTCAGAGAAAAAAGCGACACGGTCCCGTCCCCCCCACTATCAGGTCACTGCCGGATCGCCATACCGGAAGAATTTGTTAGGCGTGGCCGATTCATCGGGAAGGATATTCCACACGATTTTGAGCCTGGCCTGTTCGGTCGGCGAATACGTCACCGACGACTCCGCCGAAGCAATCGCCTTGAAAAACGTGTAATCAGCCGAGAGGTCGGCGTCCGCTTTCGAGAGAGGATGCAACACAAGCTGTTCAGCTTTGGCCAGTTCGCCGTCGCCCATGTTTTCCTTGAAATCAATGGCGGCAAGCGCACCCGTCCCCGTTCCAACTTTCGTTGCATGAGGGAAAACAACCGCCCACACGTCCTTGTTTTGAATTTCGGCCAGTTCAGTCGTCACGCTGATTTCGATGCCCGACACGCGGCGGTCGCGAACGGTCGAACCACTTTGATCGGCGAGAATCGGGCTTTTCACATACTTTGCGGTGATGACGACGCCCGCAAGCGTTCCGCCCAGGTCCACCGAATTAAACTTTACGCGCATGGGCGAAAGTTCCATTTTTGAAGTCGTAACGGTTGCGTATGACATTTAGGTTTTCCCTTTCCTTGGGTTACACTTGCTCAAACGTGAAGCAATCCAGTTCAAGCGAAACTTCTTTCCGATAAACCGCGCCCGGCGCGTTGGGGTCGTCCGTCGTTGAGTATAACGGCGAAAAGGCCGCATTCGTCACGACAACGACAATTTTTAAGTCCCCGTCAAGCGACACGAGTTGAACCTCATCAAGTACGGTTTGCAACGCCGACTGATACCGATAGGCTTTGCGCGTGATTCGGTCGGCATCTTTGTCCTCAATCAAAACCGTCACGTTCAACCGAATGTTTGCGTTAATGAAGTTTGACTGTTTCTCGCGCTTTTGAAAATCAATCCGGTCGGCAATCACGAACACGGCGGGCGTCCGGTATCCAACCGCTCGCGGAAACGTGTAATAGTCCCTCGGCGGTTCAATCGAAAGGACGGGCGCACCGGGGGGGATGACCGCTTGAGTCGCGACCAGTTCCGATTCGATCGTTGTTTTGATTTGATCGGTGACAAGGTCAACCGCCCATTCGGTCAAGTGTCGATTGCTCATGCGAGGTCACTCACGCTTTTTTGAATGCCCTTAAAAATGAACCGAGAAATCCCGTTCAAAATTTCTTTCCGCGAGCGGTCCGACCATTGATCGAACGGCCGCGCCTCGTTGACGTGCCTCGCATATTCAATCGTCGTTGCGAGGTAAAGCGATCGCGGCGTCGTGACCTTGCGAAACCCTTTTCCGGGTCCGATGACCGACACGAAAAGCGTTCCACTCGCGATCAATTTTTTAGTTCCGCCGCCCGGATAGGTCGCGAATCGCTTTTTTTTCCACGCCGCATACGTCGGGTTGAGTTTCGCCCACTCTTTCCCCTCGGACACGTTTTCAGTGATCCACCGCTTGCGCTGCAAATTCTGGTATTGGCGCAACACGTTGCGGTTCAAATACCCTTCCAAGGCCCGCTCGCGTTGCCTCAATCCTTTCAGGTATTTCGTGATGCCAGCGGTCACGGTTTGCAGTTTCATCGGCGCGGAGCCACGTCCCGAACGCTCGGCGAGAACGTCCCGAAAAGCGGCGCAAGGTGTTGACCCTGCCGCATATAGTTTTGATCCCGCAATCCTTGAGCCTGGGCCTTTGCTTCAGCGGCCGCTTGCTTGTATTGCGCGACGATTTCCATGCGCCGATCGTCGGGCATATCCTCAAGTCTATAGGTTTCGCTCGAATGCTCGGCGAATCGCATTGCAAGTTTTTGATATGCCTCACCCGCCGCGTACTGAAGCGCGGCCGGTCTTAGTCCCTGCGGAATGTCCGCGACCGCGTCCGAGAACCCAAGCCAATTTGCCGAGAGTCGCAGAAACCCGTCCAACTCCGAATCGAGAAAAAATTGCACGAAATAAGTCGCCTCAACAACCGAACCCGAGGCCGGTTTCGCGCCCGCCGTGAATGAAAAAAATCCCGTCGCGGGTGAGTCGGCCGCGATACTTGCCGCCGTCACCTTCACGCCGTCAACGTAAACGCCCAGCGGAGAGGCGTCGGCCTCGGCCGAAAAGTCCGTCACGCGCCGGAACTCATAAGTTTTGAACCGGACGTTGGTCCCGTTTACGTCCCCGAACACGCGCTTGAACGCGCGGATTTTATCAGTCGCGCCGTCATTCATCAAAAGCCGCAGGTCGAGAACGGACGTTGACCAGCTCATACAACTCCCAACTGTTCGAGCGCGTCAAAAAGCGTCGAATCCTTTTCAATGAAAACGTAATGATAACCCAACTCCCGCATCACCTTTGCTTTTTTGGCGCAAATTTCAACGTCGATTGGCGTTTTAGGTTCGTCCACGCAAAGCATGACGGTTGCCGCGCCCTCTTTGATTCGCGCGTATGGAAAAACACGGTCAACCCGTTTCATCCGGTCGGCGTGTTTATAGCGGTCTCGCAATTCTGGAACGTACCAGTTCCGATGGAAAATTGTCGATTTCGCAATCTGTTCGGGCAAACTTTCAAACTTTTGAACGGGCGTCGTGACTTCAACGGCTTGGATTCGGTCGCGGACTTCATCCTCAATCACAAGTTCTTTCGGCGGGAGTCGTCGCGCGTAGGCTCGTTTGGTCATTCGTTTTCCCCTTTAGGGAGAGGATGACCCGAGTCACCCTCTCCCTCAAGGTTTTTCAGGCTATCAAACGGAGCCGTCGGAACCGCGCCAGAAGAAGCGCGGATCAATGAAGTCGGCGTTGAAGCGGGTCGTCGCTTTGAACCGAATGACGTCCTTGTTGAAGGAGTCGCCCGACTGCGGGTTTTCAACCGACACTTCGCAAGGCGTCCGCATTTGAACAACGAATGCGGGCTTGGAAGAATCGCAGATATACCAGGCTTTCGAGTCGGCATTGACCGAACCGTTTTGATCGAACACGAAGCGCGACACGGTCACGTCCGCGATGCCCTGCAACGGGTTGATCGAGAACGCGCCGCCGGTCGAACCAGCGGTTGCGCCCGTCGGATAGTACGACGAATTGAGCAACACGGCCGAGTCGAAACGATATTTCGGCGAAATGATGATGCGATCAGGCTTCACGCTCATTTTCAGTCCGAGAATGTTCAACTGATTCATGAGGGCGGTCATGCCCGACTGAATCGTTGCTTGACTGAATGCGCCGTAGCTGGCCGGGCGGGTTTTTCCGCCGCCGACAAGCGCGGTTGACCAAGGATAAACCGACTCGTCGGCCGGTTTCGTTTCCGACACGGGGATTTGAAGGCCCGCGTAGGACATACCGGACACCGAGGCAAGTTTACCGTAGGCCCACACTTCAACAAGCTGGGCGCAGTATTCGCCGAGCAGTCCCGCCATGCGCTGCACCTGGCCGGTTTGATCGTCGTCAACGAGTTCTTTCGTGACGGGATACATGGTCCCCGCCTTTTTGTTGCGGAGTTTAATGTCGAGGCCGAGCGCACCGACTTCCGGATACTGTTCGCCTTCCGCAATCATGGAAGGGAAACCCACGCCTTGCAGCGGGGCATACAATTCTTCCATTTTCGAGGACGTGACAACGGTTGCCCAGTCTTTATAGGTGACGTCAACGGTCTCATAAAGAGAGTTGGCGACCGACTGAACGCCCGCGCGGAGCAGTTGGGTGAACGACGTGGCCGAATCCGCTTCGCGGAGTTTCGCCCGAGCATGAGCCCAGTTGAAACCCGGATCAGCAACCGGGAATTGTTTCGCATCGGCAATGTCCACGCCGAGGTCGCGGCGGATGGATTCGCGGAGCGCAATTTCTTCCGGCGATTTCCACGTTGCGCGGCGGATTGCTTCGGCGGCTTGTTCTTTCGAGGTTCGCTTATGAAGGTGAATCATTTTTTATGTCCTTTCAAAAATTAGAATTGGAGACCGTTCGGGCCAACCGCGCCGAGAAGGACTCGGCCTTCCGATCCGGAGACCGCCGTGATTTGAGCGTCCTGGAACAATCCGATGACGTTCGTCCCTGCGCTGGAAACGGTTTGAGCGTCAACGGCGGTTGCATAAACCGCATCACCCGGCGCGAACGTGTCGCCCGACTTGAGTTTAAGTTTCACAACCACGCCGTAAACGGGACCGGCGAGGGCCTCGACGGCCTGAGCGGCGTCAACGGCGGTGCCGCTGTAAACGGGTTTTGGCTTTCCGGACACCACGGTTTGCGGAGCAATCCCGAGAAGGGTTGCACCGTCCGCGTCGGCGGCAACGGCCTTGATGAGACCAGAATCAAGCGCGAGCAGGTCGCCTTGATTGTACGAAACGGTTGCGTCAACAATGACGCTCGCTTCGGGATAGAGAGACTTCGGTGCGATCGACTGAACGATCCGATTCTTTGCAATAGTCGGCATGGTCTTTTCCTTTCGAGGTTAGTTTAGAACTTGAGGCACTCGGCGAAATTCACCTTGGCACCGTGAACGTCGTCGGCTTGCTTTTCGGTTCCGGTAACAAAAAGCGACGCGAACGACGGACGGGACTCACTTCCCGACGCCATTCCAAACGCTTCTTTGAAAACTTTGATCGTGTGTTCGATTTGCGATTCTGATTTCGGCGTCCCAATCAGGGTCCGAATCTTATCGGTTTCAGCGCGTCCCAGTTTCGACTCCGCAAGTTTCCGGTCGAGGGTTTCCGCGAGTTCATAGGTTTTGACCTTGCGCTCAAGAAACGCAATCCGCGCAGCAAGTTTGACTTCGCTTTCGGTTGCCTTTGCTTCCTCGACCTTTTCCTCATCCTCGCCCTTTTCGGCGTCGGATTCTTTCGCAGCGGCTTCGGCTTTTTTCGCCATATGCTTCGCAAGTTTCATTGCTTCGGCGGCGTGTTTCGCGGCCTCTTCGCTTTCCTGCCCCATTTCGCAATATGCTTCGTGAGCCTCACAAGCGGCAGCGGCGGCTTCCTCGTCGAGATCCTCGCCGTCTTTGCCCATGTGTTTCTTAATCATGGAAAGAATGAGGGCTTTGTCTTTTTCCACGTCCTCGTGGTCCTCTTCGCCGTCCTCGGCTTCGGCTTTCATTTCCTCGGCTTTCATTTCCTCGGCCTTCATCTCTTCGGCTTTCATTTCCTTTTCCGCTTCGAGGACTTTTTCCCCGGTGACTTTCTTTTTCATGGTTTCATCCCTTTCAGTTTCAAGTAGTTCGAGGACCTTTCCCCGCGCACCGGGTTCCGTAACGAGATCAGTCGAAACGGCGTCCCGAATTGAATCGACCACTCGAACGGTCTCAATGCCCCGTTCAAGCGCGTCAAAAAGTTTTGGCTTGGCCTCGGAAGGAATGTCGCCTTCCTTTACGAATTGCTCAAGCGGCATTGCCCGAGCGTCACCGCTGGCATTGATTGAAAGGCCGATAAATTCTTGGCCGGAATAGCGTTTCGAATATTCAAGCGCGTGAGTCACAAGGGACCGCGCCCATTGATTCGCAGGTGTCGGAAGCATTACGAGTTCCGCGCAAAGAATCGCGCCGCCGTCCTCCCGTTCCTCAAGTCGGCAGTTTTCAAAATGACCGACAATGTCTCGGACCGAACGCTCGGGCCGGTCACTCTCTTCAGAACGCGACGGGTGATCGGCGAAACACTTTTTCCCCTCGAATGCCTGAATGCCCGACTCAAGCGCGGCGCGGGTGTAGTAAAAAGCGTCTTTGAGATTGCCCAGTCCCTCTTGAATCAATGCGACTTTGAACCGCGTCGGACCAATTCCGTCGTCACGATAAGACGACTCTATGAAGGTCGCTCGAACGGCGATGCCGCCCGTGCTTTCGCGTTGCAATTCGCCGTGACTCGTTGCCGAATCCGCTTCGGCCGTCGTGTCCACGAGTTCAATCCCTTGGGATTTCAACGCTTGAACCAATGCATTCGCCGGAAGGTCCGGCGTATCAACAAGCAGTTTTTGAACCTTAGCGTCAACGTCCGCCTGGCCGGTTGCTTTCGGCGGGAGTTCGGCCTTGTCGCCGGATGCCTCGCCGCGTTTGCCGTGCAGTTTGACGAACGCCTCGGTTCCGTAAAACCAAAACGGAACGCGAATACCGGGTTGCGCGGCCTTTCCCGTTGCCGCTTCCTTCGGCTCAATCTTTCCGCCCATGCGCTTGTATAGATAGGTCGTTAACGCCCACGGGGATTCAGCGTCACCCTTCTTTGCGGCCTTTTTCGCGCGGTTCCACACTTCCTCATCGGCAACCCATTCGGGTTCAACCGTTTTCGCTTCCGATTCGCCCTTAATAATTTTCCCCACGGGTTTTCCACTCCACAATTTGCACGACCAGTATTTCGGCTTCCAACGCGGTCCCGGTTCATCGCATCCGTGACGGTCGCGGAATGCCTTTCGTCTCTTTGGATCGTCCCTTTTGATTTCCATTTCAGGGTCGCCAAAATTGACTTTAACCGTGTTTCCCTTGTCGTTTTTTACATACACGGAAAACTTTTTCGGGCCGTCGGGTGTACGAAAAGGTTTTCCGAGTTTCTTCATTTCCACTCATCCCGTTTCGCGCGATCGGCTTTTGAAACGAACTTTACAATCACGTCATATTTGCCCGCGCCCGCTTGTACTAGCTGCGGACGATAGTCGAGGGCTCTTAAATTTATACCTTGCGAGGTCGCAATCCGTTCGACCTCCTCCAAATTTTTACACTTGTAGCCCTCAATTTCGTAAACGTGACGTTGAACCGTGCGCCTCAGAAGGTCGGAACCGTGGTCTGCGCTCGCAAGGATTTCATCGTCCTTGCCCATGAATTTTTCGCGCTCTTTCTGCCAGCGTTCAAGGGAGGGAAACCCGAACCGCTCGGGGTCGGCAGAAAATTCTTCCCAAGTCGCGTCCTCAATCTTAGCCCGTGGATTCAGTGTCATTGCGTCGAACCTTGTTTTTTTGTTCCGAAGTGAGCGCCGCACCTGGGGCCGTCAATGGCGCAAACGGCGCGGCCGTGTCGCTTGACCGTTCGTGGTCGATTTCCTGTTTTTCTTTTTCCCACTCAAACGTCGTGATGCCGAGTTCTTTCGCGGCAATCGTCGCCGCGCGTTCGCCTGAAATCCATCCCTGCGTTTGCGCGAGCGAAAGGTCCTTCAGTTTTTGAGATTTATCGGCCGTAATGATTTCAGGAAACGTCACTTCGCATTCGACGTCGCCCATTCCGGCCCATTCCATGAGCCGATCCCAAAGGTCATGGATAACGCGCTCGTATACTTGCTGACGCATTTCAAACCGCTTCGCGACGGGTTCCGTCGAAACGATTGCCGACGCGCGGGTTTGCCCGCCCGAAAGGTGTGTCCCGAAATATGAAATGGGAATGCCGAGGCCCGACGCGACCATGGACAAGGCCCACTCAAACGCGGGCGATTGACCGGCCTTTCCGCCCTCGGGCGAAATATATTTCCGCTCGATTGCGTCGGTGTGGACGAACTCGGAGCCAGCGGGCGCAAACGTACCGCGTGAGGCTTGATCGGAAATGTATGCGTCAATGTCCGATTGCGACCCGCGAATCGTCGTGTCAATCGCATAGGACGCCTGACGTTGAAGGCCGATGATCGAATAATTGACCGAATCTCTGAGGCGTTTGAGAAAACCCAGGACGCTGAACAGGTCGCCGCGTCCTCGCTTTTCGCCCGTGACCACATTGATTTTATATCGCGAAATTTGCTCGGCTGGGATTTGCTGAAAAATGAACTTTGAGGCCGGTTGGCTTTGACCGAATGCGCTCGTATACGTCTGGTATTGGGTGGGCGACACCCACACATACGCGATTTCCCCTTTCGCCGGGTCTTCGGGATGCGTGATGACTTCCCAAAACACCGTCGGGTCGAGCAACCGGACCCGAGGCAATAGGCCGCGCGGGATGCGCTCGCCCACTTGCGGACGTTGAACGATGCGGGTTGCGTTGTCGGGAAGCCACCAAAAACAAGATTCGCCGTAAATCCCAATCTCAAGCGCAAACTGGGACATTGCAGATTGCAGGTCGTTCACCTTTTCAAACGCCCGCCACAATGCGAGCGCGGCCTTGTTTTGAGAATCGACCCGGAACCCGCGCCCGAGCGTGAAATCACGCATGATGTTAAGGGCCTGATGCGCGATCGGGTCGTGATTGTACGCCCAGAACGCCGCCGAGCAGGACCGGAAAAAATCGATTGTATAAAGGTTTTTATAAAAAGGTCCGCCAAGCAGCGGAATGAAGTCCTCACCGACAAGCCCTTGATCGGGCGTGAGTGAGTCGGTCGAACCGAAAGCGTCCTCACGCAACCGCGAAGCGTTCCGCGTGGAACTTTTCGCGGCTTCAATGAACGAGGCCCGATTGAGTTTGCGAATCCCCACCTTGCCCGTTTCGGGATGAACCGCCAAAACCCGAGCGTCAACTTCCATGGATTCGTTCGCCTCAAGCAAGGCGAGAAGTTCAGCCGTCGATCGCACGGGCGGGACGAATTTCAATTCATCCGGCGAAAGGTGATCCAACGAATCATATCGGTTCAAGTCATGCGGCGACACGACTTTTTCCATCGGCGGGTTTTCCGTTACGAACTCAACCATTCGTCAAACTCCTTCGCGTTGCTCGCGGGTAACTCAAACTCGCCCGAATCCTGCACGTCGAGCAAGGGTGCCATGCGGCACCGGCAATTAAAATGAGCGGGCGGAACTATCACGCGGCAATCGTCGTCCTTGTGAAGTCCGGCCGACAATTTTTTTTCAATTTCGGATGACGTTAGGCCGTCCCGCCAGGCGCAACACGGGTCGGTCTTATCGTCAATAACGGCAATCCATACCATATCGCGAATCCCGTTTTGTTTCGCGCCCGCGTCCTCGCCCGACCGGACTTTGTCCACGAACTCATTCGCGAGGTATTGCTCGACCTCCCAGCCATACCACTCTTCGGTGAGGTCCTCAGTTTCGAGGTCAAACACCGTTTCGGGTCCGCGCCATTTCGGGACGTATGGCTCAAGGATTTGCGTGACGACTTGCGCCCACGTTTCATCGTCAACAAACCCGAACGCGAACACGTCCGACAATTTTTTTGGTGCGATGAGCGCGTCGGCCTCGGTGACTTTTCCGAGTTTCTTTTTCGGACGCTTCACCTTGCGGGCCTTCGGCAACGCCCGTTTCACGCGCTCTATCGCCTCGCCCGTGGTTTCCTGTTTCACGCGAGCAAGTTCGACGGCGTCCATTATGTCCCGGCGAATGCGCGAGAAAGCCAGAAACACCCGGCCTTCAATGCTTTCGCCTTCCATATCCTCGGACGAGATCGCCTTTGCGCTGGCCTTCGTGACGTCGTGTTTCGTTGGGATTTTCAACGCCCGGCCGATCGCCTCGGCCTCGCCCGTGAGCGCGAGCGCATAGGCGGCGGCGTTCATTTCTTCGATCGTCTTTGCGATATGGCGAGCGGCAAGGCTGAACTCAATCCCCACGTCGCGGTCGATTGCTTCGGTGTTTCGACGGCCCCGGATCGTGAGCATATCGTCCGACTCAACCTGGCCGAACCGATAGGCGACAATCTCAACCGCTCGGGACATTGCGCGGCGCAATAGGTCGTTTGCTTCGTGTATTGCGCGAACGAATAGCGTTTCCAGCGCGTCGTCACGGTCTTTGATGAAACTCCGATAGGCCGGGGAGTCGGTCGCTTGTCGTTTCATGCGTCGTCAATCATAAGCCACAAGGCGCAAACTCCAACGAGGACTAGCAGAAATTGACCGTTGAACTCCATCCCGTCCCCCTATTGAAAACACGCGGCGGTCGGAATCGAACCGACTTCCTTCCCGGCATCCTTGCTTTTCGGGATGAGCGCCACGCTCCCCGCCGCGTTTTACTTCAACCCATCCTTGAGTCTAAAAAATCATCGCACGAGAACACGCATCCGGCCAACGTCCGGTTGCCAAAGTTTTGAGAGGCCACAAACCGCATATCCGGCCGCGTCCGAAAGGTGTGTGAGAGTCGGGTCCGATGTTTGATCCAACTTGTCAGTGAGGCCGCGTTTCCACGCGACCCGCTGCAAGTCACGCCTAAGTCGCGGCGTCGTGGTTGGATTAACCCAGAGGTGAACCGATCCGTCGGCGGCTTTGAGTTTTGAGTTCACGACGTTCACACGGTCGCGGACTTGAGGGTTGGCCTCGGGCGTCCTGTTCACGAACGGGATATGAGCCGAAGAAAAAATTTCTTCGATGATCGAATAGTCCGACCGGCCCATTGCGGCCCGTTGCCCAGCCTTCCCGGTCGCATCGCCAATGATGACGACGGGATGTTTTGATCCAAGGCGTTTAATCCTCGCGACCAGTTCAAGCGCGATTTCCTGCGTGTGTGATCGCTCGACGTAAACCTCGTCGAAAAAGTAAAAATCCCCGGCGCGTTCCTGGCCGATAAGCGCAATTGCGGGCGCAAGGTTGAAGTCGAGCGCGACAATCAACGGAAGGTGCGGCGAATAAATCGACCCGTTCCGCGTGAAGGGTGAGGACGTGGAAAGGTTATGATCGCCGAAATTGATATAGGCGGACCCGGCGTGAAGGTCGCGGAACTCGGCGAGAATCTCCTGGGCGAAAAAAGCCTCGCTCATTTCCGCGCGAGCGTTCTCAAACTCGGCTTGTGTGAAAAGCGGATTGCACGTCGAGGGCGCGGCGAAAAACGCCCACTCGGGGTCGGTCTTAGCCTTTTCCGCCATATCAAAAAAGGCATCGAATCCCCGAGGGGTCGAAACGAACGCCGCCCAACCGCGAGTCGTGGCGAGCATTGGCCGAATCAGCATAGGCCACAATTCCGGGGATTGGTCGCGGACCTCATCAATCACCACGCCATTCAGGGTCGCGCCTCGCAGGTTTTCGCCGACCTCACCCGACTTGAACACGATTTCCGATTGATTGATGAGTTTGATTCGGAGTTCGGTTTGATTCTTTTTGAGCATGATTTCGGCGCAAGGCATAAGCATCGAAACCAATCGCCGGTACTGCGTCCGCGCTTGATCGAACGTGGGTGATATAAACCAATATGTTCCGCCCGGATTTTCCCACGCCCGGCGCGCAAGTTCATTCAGGCAAGCGGTCGATTTGCCGGACTGCCGTCCCCACGATGCAACACGGTAACGTGCGGGTGAGGCGTGGAAAGCAAGCTGGGCGGCGTGTGGGTTGTAAAGCCGAAGCGTCGCCTTCAACCTTCCTCTTTCGCCTCAATCGTCGGCTTGCCCCACTCGGCAACGTATTCGATCGCCTCGACCTTTGCTTGCACGTCCTGTTTCTGCTCGACCTTGTCACTGAAACCGAGTTCATTTTTAGAAAGCCAAATGAGCAGGGACACGTTGCCGTTCAACGCCATTTCCCACATTTTCCGGCGCAGGGACATTTTACCCTCCGCGCGGCCCTCTTTTATCTGCGCCGCATAACGCCGCTGTAACGTGTCAACCGACACGCCCAGGACTGAGGACATTTCCTCTTGGTTGCAATGAATGACGGCCAGTTTTCGGAGGAGGGTTTCGTCAATGACTTTACGAGGCCGCGCCATGCGTCACCCCTGCTTTAATCTCATCCCATGCCACGCCGTCTTCTCGGTGCGCTTTCCTGCCTGTGTACTTCTGCCAGCGGTCTAGGATGACGCCGCAATACTGCGCGTCTAATTCCATAATATGAGCACTGCGTCCTAATGCCTCGCACGCGATTAAAGTTGAACCCGAACCACCAAAGAGATCCAGAATCACTTTACCCTTAAAATGTCCAATCGCTCGTTTAACTAGCTCTGTCGGTTTGGCAGTAGGATGGTCGGCGATGACTTCGCGTTTGCACTGCCATACATCGACATCGACGGTCCTCTCACCCCCGAACGGACCCCAATAAAGGATAAACTCGTGCTGCTTACCGAATTTATCTAGGTTTTGCACTCGGCTTCCTTTGTCCCAAACAATGCACGCTTTGGGGGAACGGTCGGATTCGATCATTGCTTTTTCGAAGGTCGAGTAACACTTCCAGTTGCAACAGATAAACATCGGACAATTAAAAGAAAGCAGCACCGTTAATAGGGTTTGAATCCCATCTAGTGCAGAATCGTTTTCGATCTTTCGATGATTCTTCGCCACATCTTGATAGCCGATTCCATAGGGCGGATCAGTGAATACAAGGTCCACTTTCCTGCTATCTAAAAGCCTGTCGACATCCGTTAACGCCGTCGAGTCCCCACACATCAGCCGATGTTTTCCGAGAATGTAAACCTCGCCTCGAACGACCTTTGGCTCTGGTAGTGCGTCCGGCACTTCGTCCTCGTCGCATTGAGGTTCGAGCTTTTCGACTGGCTCAAGCACGAAATCCTTGATCCCGAGCAAGTCGAGGTCGAAATCCGGTCCGAGGTCTGCAATGTCCGAATTGATCCCCGACAAGTCGAGTTCCGCCCACGACGCAATCGCGTTGTCCGATTGAACGTCGGCATATTCCTGGGCGTCGTCGGTGTAGTCCTGAAAATTGACTGGGACTTCCTTCCAACCTAAATGCCGCGCAGCTTCAAGGCGACCGTGGCCCGACGTGATACAGCCCGAGCGTTTCGAGACTTTGATCGGATAACGCCAACCCTGGTATTCAAGGATTTTCGCAAGCCGTTCAATCTGTTCCTTCGGATGTTTGTTTCGATTCTGCGGATGCGGTTTAAGGTCTTTTGTTTTTACAAGCGCGTCATGAGCGCAATGAATCATCATGATCAAAATTTATCCGCGCCCGTTGCTTTTTGGAATGAAAATCAAAGCGTGTCGGGTCGGAAGTAGGTTGCGCGTTTATCCACATAGTTCGCGCCCGTGTCGGTTGAAACGATGCGGGCTTTGACTGCGTTCGTGTATGCGCTGGAAGTTTCAAAAATCACGCATCCTAGCGGAGTAAATTCCGCGAAAGGGAGGTCTGACAAGGTTTGCAATTCAGTGTCCGCGCCCGTTCTCGCGGCGGACTTTGAATTGTATTCGGCGATGCCTTGAACCGCGACAACCGGGTTGTCGATATCATTGGTCCCAAAAACGTGAACCAGCACGAACTTGTTTGCTGAGACCTCAGCAAGCGACCACGTCCCAGCGGTGTTAAGGTTGTAGGGAAGTCGTGTCCCCGTATATCCGGCCGTTCCCGAGTAAATGACCGGGAAGGCGTCGGCGGCTTTCTTTTTCCACGTACTGCCTGATTTGAAGAGAACCGGGATTTGCGCTTGCGCCGGGATTAAAAATTTTATGTCCTCGTCCCAAATAACACCCGACGCCGCCGTGAATTGCGCGTGAGCAGCGGCCGATCCATCGCCGTCCACCGAGAATCCAATCAATCCGAGGCCCCGGTCCCATTGCGCCCCGCGCGTCGAATGCAGGTAAATATGGGTATAAGTTCCCATGTAAATCCCGTGACGCTCGTCGCCCCAATACACGCGCGAGGATGAGGCCGCGTCCCAATAGAGAACGGACGCAAACGTGTATTTCGTGAGCAGTTCGACCGTGAACGTGGTCGTGTGGGTTAGAGTTCCGGTCGCGTCGAAATAAAAATAATGAAGGCCGGTCGCGTTAGTCCAGGTGACGGACTGCGCGGCGGTCAAAACGTGTTTGACGCCCTGAACGTATATTGTGAACTCCGTCCCCGTTGGCGTGACGGTGAGGGTTCGCGAGCCATTGTCGATTGAAAGCGCGACTTGGGATGCGTCAAGAAACCCGACAAGGCTTTCGGCGAGATAACCCGTCGTTGCGCCGGTGATCCATGAACCCGCGCCAAGGCCCACGCCGCTCATCGGGTCGCCCCTTCGGTGACGTACAGTTTGCCCGATGCGCTCGAACGAATGACGGCGAGTTTTTCACCCGTGCCGAGTTGGAAGTATTCAACAATCCCGCCTGGCAGAAACAGGGAAGCGGAGCCTTCCGCGAGCGCGGTTGGATTTGCGCCGAACGAAACCCAAGCATCAACCGTCGAAAACAATCGAACGATCGTGACGCCCTCGGTGAATGCCGCCGCTTGAACGCTTGCCGCGCCAACGGTCAGCACTTGGGAGTTGCCGGGTGAAATCACTTGGAAAATGTCCCGCTGCAAACCGTCCGCTATTGCTGCAATGCTCATTGAATACCTCAAAAAAAGGGGAGGGATTTTTCATCCCTCCCCCAGACTATTTAAGCGATTGCGCGCTTTGCGTACTTCACGCGAATAACGTCACCGGCGACGAGTTGTTCGTCGCCGCCGCCAATGAGCGACCCGGCAAACGTCATCCGGGTTACTCCGCCGACGGTCGAAAGGACATAGTCGTCGGTCTCGTGAATCGCGAGGCGGTCAACAAACGCGTTGACCGAAGCGCCGATTGCGAGTTGGGAAAGGTCGATATATCCCGCCGCAATGTCCCCCGAACTAAGGACGAACTTCTGCTGCACGAACTCAACCGATGCCGCCTCAAGGGCGTCGATCAACCCTTGGGTGACGACGTCCGCCGCCTCAAGATCCTTTGCTTTTTGAGCGGTCGCCCGGATTGCGTCGTGAACCGTAAAGGTCACACTTGATCCAACAAACAGTCCGCCGCCCGAAAGGGCCACGGTTGCTGCCGGAAGGATGACGTCATACCCGCGAGCGTCCGCACTTCCCGCGCTCGTGTAGCTAACCTGATTTGACGGGTTGGCCGTGTTCCACGAGGTTACCGCCTGGGCGACGGTGTTTGACCCGGTGAACGCAAGTGAGATTGAGTTTCCGGCGACGCCGTAGGTTTGCGCGTAGAAACGGAACCCATAATAACTTGCGCGGGCGCGGTCATCATACCGAATCCCTTCGGGCCTTGCGTTCGGAACAACCGAGACCGGGCCTTGGAGTGATGCGCTTTCGGTAACATAACTCGACGAATCAAAAATGATTGCGGGCTTTGCTCCCGACCGGAACACAATCTCCGTTCCGGTTGCCGGAATTTGCGCACCGTTCCCCTGCGTCAAGGTCATGAGGTTAGTTGGATTGGCCGCGTTCCACTCGGAAATCAACGTGCTGATTGTCTTTGTACCGTTGCCGGTGAGAATGACTTCCGTTGCAGCATTTTGAATCGAAATGGTGACGTCGGTTGACCAGGCGTTTGTTGTCGCAACAAACGGAAATGCACGACCCCGGAACACGCCCGCGCTTTCCTCGCCCCAAGTGACAACCGGCACGTTCATCGAAACGCCGCCAATCACCTGCAACGATGCGTTGCCTGACAACCAAGTACCTGCCGACGATGCGTGTTGTCCGCCTTGAATCAGGACGTAGTTGGTCGATCCGCCGTTTGACGTGTGGAATACACGAACGCGCTGGAGATAGTTCGGAGCCGCAATCTGTAGATAGCCGCCCTTCCAGTGCAGTTGGTTCAACACGTCACTGCTATAAAGCAGGACTTGATGACTTCCGCTCGCTTTACCGACGCAATTAAGGTCATTGAACGAACAGTCAAAGAACCGGGTACTGTGTCCAGTCGTGACCGCCGTCGAATCAAGGTTGAACACGTTAATCTGCGCGTTCATCACCGTGTTCCCCGTCACGGCAACCGCTGGGAGCGTCAGATTGACGGTGCCAATCTGAGAACTACTCATGTTTTTTCCAACAATCATTACATACGGCGGGAGTGTAACCGTGTCGTAAAGACCTTGGCCGTCGAACTCAATGCAATACAGCTTGCGGAACGTGAGCGAAAAGGCAGTCGTACGCGCGGCCGTCGTCGTCACTGAAATTTGAATCGAGGTGCCCGAAAGAATTGCCGTGACGATAGCTGTTCCGGTCGCAAAGCCAACACTTGATCCGGACGAATGAACGATCAATTGTCCAACGGCAAGCCCGGCCGTTGATGCAACCGCAAGGACGTTGCTACCTGCCGCCCATGTTGCAGTCGTGACCACGGGCGCACTATCGGTAATTTGAGAACAGGCATAACTAACCGTTTTCCACGGCTTCAATTGCGACCCGTTTCCAGTGACGTCCGATCCGCTGACGTAATTGACGTGTTTGCGCTGGCCCTCAGGAACGAGCAGTGCTGCAATCTCCGCATCAGTGTATGCTTCAGCGGCCGCAATCGCGTCGAGTTCCGCTTGATCGGCGTAACCTTCAATCGCAGTCTGCCGGGCGGCGGTGTAGTAACGCGAATCACCGGATTCTGCGACGTCCTCGGAGTCGAGAACCACGATGCCAGTCTGTCCGTTGACCGAATCGACTGCGCCGGAAGTGATTTGAACGTAGACCGAACCGCCCCAGCGGTAGGTTTTGTTCGTGTCGAGCGCGATATAGATTTTCCCGGTTTGCCCAGGGTTCGGAAAGGCCGCGAGGCTTGCGAACTCAAGCACGTCGTCAACGTAACTCGGAAGCTGCGAAGTCGGCACGAGGCCGTTTTCGTCAAGAGTCGCAATCCCGAGCGGTTCACCGAGCGATTCTTCAAGGTCGTCAACGCGACCTTCGAGCGTCGAGAGGTCGCCGGTCACGGCGGAAATTTCTGAATCGACGTGTGATTTTCTCACAAGGTCATCACCCGAGACCGGGTCGGACGACACTTGCGGGAGGGTCAAGAATTTCAGCTTATCGGCCGAGTCCAGTTTCATCAACGACACGTCGGCAGTGTCGGCCGCGTTGCGGCTTTTCAAGGCTTGATCGTTCAAAAACAGAATTTTTGATCCATCAACTGCTGCGTCTTTCAAAAACTTCTTTTTAATTTGCGACATTCATTCCCCCGAATAGTTAATTATAGATAACGCGGACGACGTCCCCGACTTCAAGCAATCCATCAAGGTTGAGCCCGTCCCATTCTAACGCGTTTCCGCTAACCGTATAGTCGAGGGAAAAAAAACACGCGCCCGCGCCATAAACGTCAACGATCACGTGATCGGCTTCAGTCGGCGTGTCCGCCAGAAGAATTTTTTTCGCAGCAATTTGCAGCGCATCAAGCGTGAAGTATTCGACGACGTAACCGCCCGGCGCCGATCCGCTATCAAAAATGAGTCGTTCGACGCCGAGGTCGTCCTTCAAAAAAAGGTTTCGGTCTGCCTTTGCGTATATTGAAACCTCACCGGCAGGGGGCGTGTCGGTCGTTGGGATTGTTGCAAGTCTAATTCGTGCCATTTATTCCCCAATCAAAATTTCAGAACCGCCCTCAACGACGAACTCTCCGTCGCCGATTGCGCCCATTCCTTCAGTAACTTGAAACGACGTTCCATCCGTTATCTGAACAACACCCATTGTGACCGTTCCGCCGCCGACTCCCCCGGTCGGAAGTTGTTCGAGTACAAATTCGCCGCTTAGAGGTTTGTATACGAGACGCATTTAGACAATCGTCCACGACGATATGAAATTTTTACTCGTGTCAGTGTAAACGATTGTTACCGTCCGAAGTGTAACGCCCGCTTTCTTATAGGTGTAAACCTCGGTGAGAGTGTTGGGATAAGCGACTATTCCTTCATCATAGTCCGGCGGAACGGTCGCATTTCCGACGACAATTGAACCGCCCGAAACAAAAGTGTGAAGCGATCGACGCCCGAAACTATCGACCGAATTTCCGATTGGATCACTTCGATCCATAAGTAACGGCGAAATGACGGATTGCTCGCTCATTTTTTCCCCTCAATTCGGTTTTATCCTAGTGTGGATTTCAAGAAATAAAAACCGGGAGGTTCGCGTGGCAGAAAAATTTGAACCGCAGAAAAAGTTTTCGTTTTTCATTCCTGGCCGTCCCGTCCCGTGGGCGCGAACCCGCGTCGGCCACGCGGGGTCATTTTTCACACCGACGAAACAACGGCTCTATAAACTCTCGTGCGCGTCGATTTTCTCACGCCGGGTCCGCGACCCGATTGAGGGTCCGGTTGCGGTCGTGATTCGGGTTCAACTCATGCGGCCGAAAAGCAATAAGACGTTGCTCCCGGCGACGCGCAACACGTCCGACGTCGATAACTGGGCGAAAATGATTTTGGACGCCGGGAATGGGATTGTCTGGAAAGACGACGCCCAGGTGATCGCGCTTGAGGTCTCAAAAGTTTGGGTGATTGACGAAAAGGCCGAGGGCGTTTTGGTCGAGGCGGTCGCCGTCCGCGATGAGGACCTGATTGAAACGGTCGAGGAAATCCCCGAGGACGAACTTCAGTAGGACGGGAAGGCGGCGTCAAGCGCGGGTTTGCCCGTGTCCTTCCACCACTCGTTTTCGAGTCGTTCGAGGACGGCCCGCTCGCCGACTGCGTCGGGCGCATCGAATCGCCCTGGCCGGTTCGGGTCGCGCGATGATTGCCCGAACAGAAGTTCCGAGAGGTGTGATTGATTTCGGAGCCTTTCCTGTTCGGGCATCCCAACGCACCGCGCGTTGAAACGTCGGATCATATCGTCCGGGTGCATGATCCATTGGCAACGCCAATGATCGGCCGCCTCATCGCGAAAGGATTTTTCGCAAACCGGACAATCAAACAAATCAGCCACGCAGTTTCGCCCGGCCTTTGAAAGGCTCAAACTCGCGCTCGGCGTTCGAGGCGTCCTCGATTGGAACGACCACTTCCCGAATCACCTTGAACCCGTATTTAGCCAACTTGTTTCGGATCGTGGCGGGCGTCACGCCCAGTTCACGCGCGACCGCTTGCTTGTTGAAATTGTGTCGTTCGAGCGCGTCAAAAATCATTTCGCGCTCGACCTGTTCAATCGTCCGAAATTCTTTTTTCTTTGTCATTCCGTCCCCCATTCCGTTGCGGGTTGTTTGTTGCGGCTTTCGCGTTCAATCCGTTTCTGCGTCTCTTTTCGTCTTTGCGCTTCGCGTTTGCGGTCCACGTATTCCTGGCCGTACTCGCAAACCGCGCATTTAGCGGTTTGCCTCAAATGCGTTGCACCACACGTCACGCATGGGACTGCGCGGCACGTAACGCAAACCTCAAGCCTGTTCGAGCATTCGCGGCCGCATTTTTTGCATTTCACAACGAAAGGTCCATTTGCGCCGATCGAATCACGCGCGTCTCATTTTTTTGAAACCGCATTCGCTCAAGTTCGATCGTCTTCTCTGCGAGCAATTTTTCCAAGTATTGCACGTATTTTTCAAGTCCGACTTCGGGTTTCATCGTCGGCGCTACTGTCACGGGTTTCGGAGTTTCGCAGTTCAGGCGGCGGGTGAATTGTGTTCGCCATTTTCCAATCAGCTTATTTGTCACGGCGTATTTCACGGCCGCCTGGGTGAGACCGAGCGCGTTTGCGTCCTCAAGAATTTTTAGTTTTAACGCGGTCGGAAAATGGCGACGCTTTATCTTTTGAGTCACGATGCTTTTCCCCCCTCGATTGCTTCCAGCCGCTCAAGCGCCTCATCAAGTTGGCGCCGCAATCCGATGATCGTTTGATTCACCACACTTGTGCGCACGTTGTAACCCTCGACGTATCCGGCCACGAACGCGCCGAGTTCGCCGTCTCTGAACTTATATCGTTCGCCGCAATACTTTCCGATAGCGACAATGTCGGCGTCAAAATGCGTCGTCATTGCAACCTCGTTTCGATTTCCGGAGCCTTCGTGTCGATGACGTCGCCGTAGGTTTGAAACGGCTTTTGGAAATCGGCGAGCGGGTCAAACAGTAACAGGATTCGATCGGTAAGCGGAACCGTCACGGACTCACCGACCCGAGCAAAGTCCATCGCGGTTTGTTTCAATCGGTGTCCCAACTCAATCAAACGGTCGGGATGGACTTCGATAATTGTGAACACGGCGGGCGTTGGATCGCCCGATTTTAGCTGTTGCATATTCTTTCCCTCGTAAAACTTTTTTACCAGTGAGCCGAAATTTGTCGAGGATTTTCCGCAATCGCGCGATCAATCAGTCCAGCAAGCCGTCTCCGCTTGTGATTCGTTTGTTCGTCGCATTCCCACGCGCCGAACACCTCGCGCAGTTGGTCGAGCATGATTGTCGCGTCGGCAATTTCGTCAATCACCGCGAGCGCAAGGTCCGCGCTTTTCAGCGGGTCGGGAATGCGGGCATTCCACCGGGCCAAGGCGACAATCAATTCGCCGAGTTCTTCCACCGCCTTCACGGTTTGATGCTTTTCCCCGAACGTGTTTAGTGCGCGACGGGCGAGCGCGTCGGGTGACGGCCTCGCGTCGCAAACGTGCGGCCTCGGCGTGAACAATACCGGATCAAGTTCAACTCTCGTTTGACACTGTTCGCAATTCATCGGTCTTTCCCTCGTTTTTTTCACCCGGCCTCGGCGACGGAATGAATCCCGTCCCGTTGCATTCCTGGCAATCCCGCGATCCGGGCTTTACTGCCCAGCCCTTTTTTTTCACCGCCTCGAAAAATTGATCGAGCGCGGCGCAAAGTTCACACCGTTCCATTTTTTCCCCATTCATCGCGGGAGCAATTTTAAAAACTGCGCCCATTCCGCATCGGATAGCTGATTCGCCATTCGCCGTTTGATTGTTTCAACAATCACGGTTTTCTCTTCCGAGAGAAATTTTCCCGACCAGAAATCTTCGGCGGCTTGTCGGTCCTCGACGCGCTTTCGCTCAATCATGCGCTCGCGCTCGGCCGCAATTTCAATCCGAATTTCGGGCATCAGCGGCGGGATGCGAAACTCCGCAACAAATCGGTCAACCGTCCGGTTCCACCACGCGGCGGAAAACTCTCTAACGGCGGCGAAAATCAATCGCGTTCGCTCATCGCCGTATGCGGCCTTTCCGAATTGCGCCGAGAGGCGACGCATCCCGATTTCAAACTCCGCGAACGTCATTCGATTTCCCCTCGACTCTCGAACTCGGCTCGCAGTTTCGCCCAGTTCACACCCGACCCCGAAACGTCCTCGCCCGCATCCCTCGCCTGGCCGATGCGATTGAGATTCGCGCGGAACGTCTCAAACGCCCACCCGCGCTTTTTAAACCAATCGTCCTCAATTTGAAAAAAAATTTGCATGAGTTCGGCGACGCGGTCCCGATTCTCGATCGTGCGGGCGAACAAGCGCATTTGCCCGATCACCTTCGGGTCCGAGAGTTCGGCCGGACGCTGGCCGGGAAATCGGAGTTGAAACGCTTTGATCCACGCCGCGATGAGCCATTGCGCCGACTCGGCTTTCCCCTGACCAGCGGCTTTCGGCTGTTCAGGGATTAAAAATTTTTCCTGAGCCTCAACGGGTGAAACCGCGACGGCGGTTTCGGGACGCAGTCCCGCATCCCCGGTTTTCGGTTTTTCGTGCTCCGTTAGGATAGACTTTAAGTTTTTAATCTTAGGTTTATGAGAAAGAGAAAGAGAAAGAGGCTTGCTCCCGCTTCCGTCCGTTAAGCGGCCGCTTTCGGTCGTTAACGGTCGCTTTCGGTCGCTTGCTTTTGGTTTCGCCCCCCCGAGTCGCCCCGCGTTAGAGCGTTGAAGTAGCCACGCAAATTGAGCGTCGCTCCCCTTCATGCGGACGTGATCGCCGACAACTTCCGCAAGGCCCACGTCGATCAATGCGCCGTGTAATTCCTGCGCGTCCCATGCAGTCCTCGGGATCATGCGGCTTTCGGTGAGATAGTAACGCTGCGCGACGATCCATGCGTGGCATAGGTGCCCGAGCGCGGCGGGCATACTGCCCAGGTGTACGACCAGCTTCAGAAACCGCGTGTCGGTAAAAATTGAATCGTCAATGTTAATTCGTGCCACAAGTCCTCCGATGATTTCCAACCGTGAGGCTTGCGCGGCTTGCGCGGGTGCGCTAGTTGTCTCGCATCACACTTCACGGTCGGTTGACGCTACCGTGGTAAACCCGGACTCGGCGCATTTCCACCGAATCCGGGTTTTTTTTCGTCCGTCAGAATGGGAGGTCGGCGTCCCAATCGCCCGATTGCGCGGGACTTTCCGCCTGGGCGCGTGGTGATGCCGAGGGCTTCTGAGCGGACGAATCCTGAACGTCCGTTGAAAGCGTGTCGATCAGGACCTCAAAACGCTCGCGCTTTTCGCCCGTCCGCTTGTCGATCCACGAGGACACGTCGAGGTTTCCGTCAATGCGGACGAGTTGACCGCGCTCGACTCTCAACGCTTCCGCCGCCTCGCCGAATGCTTTCGCGGTGAACCAAATTGTTCTCCGCGCTTCCTTCGGGCCTTTGTTCACGGCAATTGAAACCGAAGCGACTGCTTTTCCGTTGGTCGTCCATCGCAGGACCGAATCCTCACCGGCACGGCCTTGAATCGTGATTTTCGCGAACGTCATGCAATTCTCCAAACTCTGATTTTTCCGTCCTGTTTTCGGACGGTGATTTTTATTCCTGCGCGTTCCGCGTGTTTATACACGGCGCGTTTCTTTCCGATCGGAACCTCGAACGAATCATTGACCGCCATGCGTTCGAGGATTTCCCATTCCGGCGATTGTTTTTTCGGCGGCACCGGGACGCCGCTTTTTAGGCGCGGCCTCATGGGACGTCGGCCTCATCGGAAATTTTGGCGAGGGTTGCCGCCATGAGATTCTCGTACAACTCACGTTGGAGCGTTGGGAGGTCCTCGATTCGCTTTCCCGACTCATGCAGAGACCGCGTGAGCGCGGTTGCGTATTCCTCCAACTCCGTTGCCGAGTGATCGCCCAGGCGTGTCGTGATCCATTTCCCAATTTGCGGGACATAGTCGAGCGGGTTCGTCGGCTTTGCGCGAGGTTCCGTTTTGACGGGTTTTTTCGTTTTCTCGGCCGGACCCCTTGGCCGTGAATCTAACGCGCCGCTCGTTTGAAGCGGGGCCTGTTTCCGGCGTTGCTCATACGTCGCACCCGCCTCGGGTTCGGAGTCGAGGTCATCGTCGGCGGCGATGCCGACGAGCGCGGTCAAAAGATACCGGCGAAAATAAGTCAGGTTTGACGCGGCCGCTTTAGGGTCGGCGGCCATCGGTAAATCCATTTCACTCTCAAGCCATTGCCCCGACGTGTGGAGCAGTCGAACGGCGAGAACGGTTCCACGGTCCTCGCGCTTGACGCCCGCGACGTGGGCCAACCCATTTTTCGCAAGCGCGGGTCGGATCGTGTCGATTGTCGCCGGGAGGTCGGCGTAATCGTAACTATAGGTCCCACCGGCTTTCATTGGGATTTTCGCCGTTTTGTTTTTTTCAGGATTTCGCATCATGCCCTGCGCGGCGGCGAGGGCCTCGGAGATTTTATCGGTATTATCGCTTGTTTTCATTTCGGGTCATCCTTTCGAAAACCCGACTATTCGCGAGATTGCTCGGTGTCCAGCGGGGCCGTTACGGGGCCTCTCCGGTGCCCTTTTGGGGCCCTCCCGCGCATGGCGCGGCGCGTATATAATGATGGAAAGGGAGTCGAAAAAAACGCTGTCACCGCGCCCAGTTCGGTGAGGATTTTGTAATGCCTTGACGCTCCCGTTGCCTCACACTCACCGCGAGCGTCGCGCCGCCCGGCCTAAACAGGTCGGGCGGTTTGCTTTTAACGCTTCCACTCAATCAAACGATCGACTTTCGTTTCAATGCGCTCAAGTCGCGCTTCGAGAATCTCCGTTGAACGCCTGGCCGCCTCTTTCGTCTCGAATGCGCCGAACGTGTACGCCGACACGCCGAGGCCAGCGGCTAGCATGGAAACAACAAACGTCACGAATTGCGGGATTTCATTCATACGCGCGCCCTCGCGTACAAGCGCGGACCAATTTTTCAAGGTCCTCGGGCGAGAAACACACGAAGTTTTCCGCGTCCGCAATCGGAAGCGTGACGCCGTTTCCGTCGGGGTCCGAGCATTCAAGCGAAGCATTTACCGGATCAAGTACGCAAACCGTCACGCGCGGTCCGTCCTTGCATCCGGTGAGGCTAACGCTTGCGAGCAATAACGCGAGAAATCGAAAGCGCAGCATTGCGTTTTTCCTCGGGTGATTTCGCGGCCTCAAGTTGTTTCACGCTTGCGTCGAGTTCCTCAACCCATTGATCGAAGCGGTTCGACTGCATTTGATCGCCCAGGCGGATTGCTAGGTCGATCAAGCGTGAAACAACCGAAAAAAATGCGAGAAGTCCCGCCACGGGTTACTCGCCGGAGCCGACCAGTTTTTTCAGCATTTGAAAAACGAAGTCGAAAATCCCGTTGGCTTTCACTTGCGGGATGAGCGCGAGGGCTTCGGAGAGTCCGAGCAGAACGGCGAGAATCATTTCGACGGTTTCCATGATGATCCTTTCAGGTGCCGGGCCTCGACTCAAACTTTTGGTTGTCGAGGGAAAGACTGAACCGAGGCCCGGAAAAAGCGTTGTTTGCGACCAACGCTTTCTAAATGTACCTGAAATGGAAAATCACTGAACGATTCGGCGATTTTTTCGCAGTTCGCCCATGACCTTGTCAACGTAAACCTGATTGACGAAATTTTTGGCCGGTGTGAATCGAACGCTTCCCGCGTTGTACGCCGCAACCGCCGATGCTTCATCGCCGTATTTTTGAAGAAACTTTTTTAGGTGCCTGGCCGAGTATTCGAGCGGCGTTTTCGGATTTACCATGCAGGTTTGCAGCAAGCCGCTGAAACCATATTCCCGCATCACCGCGCCCATGATTTGCCCGAGGCCGTATGAAAATTTCTGCAACGCCTCTTCAGTCGCCGTTGAATAACCGGGCACGTTTTTTTCAATGCGACTCGCCCAGGCGCGAGGCTCAAGGGTCCACCGATAAACCGGCTCAAAGCGGATTGCGAAAGGCTCAAGGCTTGATTCGACGGTGCAAACCGCAATCAAAAGGTCGCCGTCAATCCCAACTTTTTCGGCAACCTCGCGGATCAATGCTTTCAATTCTGAATCAATCATCATGCGCCAATCGTCCGTCGATCTAGCGTGTAGTAAGAAAAACGATACTCCCAACGGTTAAAACGGCCGATACTCGCCCCGAGCGCCCGCAAACGAACTCGAATAGTCGATGTCGGTGAGGCCCACCAATCCCTCGGCATGATGATTGACATGTTTCCGCCGCTCGTTATGTGCCCAGGCTCAGTAAAGCCGCCAGATAAATAAGTTCCCACATTCAATATCTGCGGAAACAATCGTTGCGTTCCGTAATTCGGGTCATTCACGAAATCGACATAAATTCCGCTTTCCAAATACGACGTTTCCAAGCGCTGACATTTGAAAGCTAAAACAACTAACCCGGACGGGTCAATCGACGTCGGGATTGAAAGCGAATAAGTTTCTTCATCAATAATATCACCGGGAGTAATAAATGATGAGGTTGACCCGAACGATGTATCAATAAATGCTCCGCTGCCGCCCGTTGCAGAGGGTCGAAAAACGGTCTTTCCATTGATCGTCGAATCCGCCGAAATTCTTGCCGATGTTTCTGCTGAAATCGCCGACGCATTCGCCGCGACTTGATCGAGCGCATAGTTGATCGACCCGCCCATGGTCTGCATGAGCGATTCGCTTGTTGGTTTTAGATACTGCGTCGCCTCAATCTGAATCTTACTGTTTGCGCTTGGGATGTTCGACATTTCGCCCTCGTTTTAGGTGATTCTGTACGCGCCGCCGCCGTCAGTAAAGCCCACAAGTTCCACGAAATAGCCCGCCAGCGGAGTGAACGAAAGGGCCTCGGAAAGCGTGATCGACGTGGCACCGACGGATTGAATCTCAACCTCGCTTGATTCAATCGACCACGCCGAATTGCGAATAAAAACAAGCTGGCCGGGTTTACACTTTGCGGCATCACCCGCCGATAGTTGAATGACGGTCGTCGTGCTTCCCGTTAGGACACCCAACGTCGGATCGACGAACGCGAAAAGTAGTTTATAAAGTTTGTTTTCGTCAACGCTTCCCGTCGTTCCATAACCCACAATGTCCACGATGAAATTCTCGCCCGGAGTAAACGGCAACGCCGACACGAGTTCGAGCGCGTTCGGGATAGTGCTCGAAATGGCTTGAATCGTTGCTTCCGCTGATTGCGTCCAGGCGGCATTGTGAACCACGATTTTTTCGCCGATATAGTCCGCCCATTTCGTCGTTTGATCGGTCACTCCAAAGGAGGTTTTCAACTTCAAAAGCGTGTTCGTCGTGCCGCTTGCCTGAATCAATGAACTCGGCGCAATCACGCCGAACCGATCGGTCAATGTCGTTCCAAGGCCGGTTATAAGTTTTAGTTTTGTTTGCCCGGTTTTTAAGTCAAGCGTCCGATCAACGACTTCAACAAGGATTGAGCCGACGTTTCGCTCGCCCGTCTCAAAGTTTTGAATTTTCAAGTTTCCATCGTCAACGACAACCACGACGTCGCCCGCTTCAATCTGCGATCCGCTTCCGAAATTCGTTGTCAGATTGATTTCGATTGCGCCCGACTTGTAACGCCCGAGCAATCTCCGGGTCACGCGATTTGCGACAAGTTCGCCGCTTCCCGCTTTCAATCCTTTGGCTTTGATCGGAAGCAACGAGAGAATCCCAATCTCATTCAAAGAGTCAGTGTCCAGCGCACGAATGACCTTTTGATAATTGCCAGAATCGTCCGGGTCATACTCAAACTGAATTTCGTTGAAAAACTTTCGCGTGTTCAATCCTCGTGACGTCGTGATGCCAACCGGATTGATGACGTTGTCTTCGGTCAAAAAAAGTAGTCGATCGGTCGCCAAAGGCGGTTTCGTAAATCCCATTGAAAGGCGACCGCTCCGGGTCAACGCATACGCGCCAATGGGCAAGTAGCATTGCGATTCAATAAATTCTTTTCCGGTTTGCTGTTCGGTGACGAAAATTTCGAGCGTGTATTCCGCGCCGAGGAAAAAATCGTTTCGGAGCGCAACGTGTCCGTCCACGTCCACGTCAACGGGCGCGATTTTCAAACCCATCTGTTCCGGCAATACGTCAAATTGCGATTTGAACGTCACCGTTCCGACGGCTGGGTTTTGAATCACAAGCGCACTCGAAAGATACATGATGCGGTTTTCGTCGCCGAAAGAAGGTCCGAAAGCCGTGATCGTGTATGTCCCGTTATTCGCGCCCGCGCCAGCAATCGTCACGGTGTCCCCAACGACGACCCCAAAATCCCGGTTTAGATTTACACCCGCCTTGAAAAGAATCACGTTGGTTGCGGGCGTGATTGCCGGGTCAACGACGGTTCCGAATGCCTGGGGCGCAGGAAGCGCGACGTTTCCGCTCCCAGAAAGCATAAGTTGAAGCGCAAGCGTGATCGCGTTTTCCTTCAACTCAACCGCGTGGGAGACTTCGGTGTTGATCGCGTGAACTGCGGCCGTCGTGCCACGCGCACCGCGCTCAAGGACGGTCATTGACGTGGTGCCAACGGCCGCGCCAAACCCGTATCGAATAAACTCGTTTTCAATTTTTAAGTACGGTTTGACGCGCTGATCGCCGACCGGAAGCGCGTTTTGATTGACGGTGAGATTGTAAAAACCGACGTTATCCGTCACCGGGATTGAAAGAGTCGAGGCGTTAATCCCAGCCGTGAGGTCCGTTTTCTTTGCGCGGAAAATCGCCGTTCGCCGTTTCTGGCCATAGTCCCCAAGCGCGAGAATCACGCGCCCAGTTTGAAATTCAAGGTTCGTGACCATGCCTCGGAACGCCACGATGTAGTCCTGCGGATATGAACTGTTTTGATAGCCCGCGACAACTTTAACTCGACGTCCAAGAATTTCGCCGTTTGTCAAAAGAAGGTCGGCAACCGTGCCGTCCTTGTCGATCAATTGAAACGTCATTTGCTGAATTGACGCCCGGCCTTGTTCCGGTTCAAGCCGCTGCGCAATCGTCAAATTCGTTTCAATTCCAATGACGGCGCGAATGTCCGTCAAAAGTCGCAACCCGCCGTAAATCAGTCCGGGTTGTCCGTACACGACGGGGTCGCCATATTTAAGCGTGGTAAACGTCGGCAGTGTCGAAAAGCATTCCGGCAACCCTTCAATGCAAAGGACGACATTCAGCGTTTTTGTTTGCGCGTCGCCCAGGCGGATAAACTCTGAAGGGTAAACCGTGTAACTCATGGATCAATTATGGCTTGATCCAGCCGATTTGATAGCCAACAAAAATTGGCGAAACGCCTAAATTCTGAAAAAAAGCGGTTACCGCACCGTGTTTTCCAAAAAGTTCATCGTGACGGTCGTCAACAACGATGAGGCATCCCGACGGAAGTCGCGCATACACGGTCGCCAATTCTTTGAAATGATGAAACGCTGAATCGAGGTTTTTTTCCAAACTCCAATCGAACGAGTCGAGATAAAGGAGTCGGGTTGTTTCAACGATATGCGCCGGAACGACGGACAACCCTGAAACAGAATCGCCGCACCACACTTTCATTCGCGAAAATTGCGTCCGCGCCCACTCGCACGACGTTGGGTTAATGTCGAACGATATGCCTTCAAACTTTTCCGGCAAACGCGCAATTACCCAATCCCACCACGCGGTTGACATTCCATCGCCGGAATAGTTGTCGGGTTCGCGTGAAACACCCGTTTCCAAAATCCATCCCGGTTTTGAGCTGTCCAGGTGCGCCATGATCGCGGCGAATCCATCACGACGGCGATCAAGTTTTTCTGCGTTCGGATCTCTTAAAAACGCTTCAAGCAAACTCACCCGCGCACCGCCGCGTAATACGCCGCAACCTCTTCCGGGTTCGGCAACAAGGCGTCCATGAGTCCAGGCGGCAACGACTCAATTTTGATTTCATCCTTTTGAGCCGGGTTTTGATCGACGTGGTTCCATGCGCCGTCACGCTCAAAGTTTTTCGTTTTCCATGCCCATTGGCCTTTCCGCCAATGCTTAATGTAGTCCGGGTGTTTTACGCTTGCGACAAATCCAATAAATGCGTCACCCGCCGCCGCCGCATGAATCGGCGATGAATCATTGGAAAAAAGATAAGCGCAATTTTTCAGCAACGAAACAAACTCGGGAATGGAAAGACGATCGCGCAAGTCAATGCAATCCGTCGCGTCAACGTCAACGTAACCCACGTTTTCATCAACGTGTGCGCCGATCAAACAAACCTTAAAGCCTCGCGCTTGAAACGCTTTGATTTGAGAATCCCACCACGTTTTCGGAAAGGTCTTTGACGGCCAATGTCGGCCCGGATGAAACACAATCGTCCGCTCGCGCTCCGACAATGCGGAACGTATTTGCTCCGTCATTTCAAAGTCAGGAAGGACAATTTCCTTTTCAGCAATCGGGAGTGTCATGCGCCACATTGAAAGCGCAGGAAAGTCCACGCAATGCGTGAGCATATGCGACGCAAATTGCCATAGAATATGCTCGGGCTCCACGATCGTTTGAAAAACCAAAAAATCATTCCATTTTGGAAATGACTTTTCATCGCGTGTATCGAAAACCTCATGGAACTTTAGGTGCGAGAAAATCGACGGCGTTCGACTCGAAATTGAAATTTCACACTTAGGAAAGTTCTTAGTCGCCCAGCGGATCGCGGGTTCCGCGCAAATTTGATCGCCAAGCCCTCCCCAGGTGTTAATCAAAAAGCGGCGGCTTTTACCCTCTTCAAACGCTTTCCACACGTTGAACGCTGGAACCATATGCGCCGGGACTTGCACGACGTCGCGACTTTTCGCCATGAAGTCGAACGGATTGATTTTCGGCGTCGGCATTAAGTCGCGAGCGTTTTTTTCCATGAAAAAAAATTGCGGTTCTGTCACATTTTTTTCAAGCAAAATATTCGACAACAAATTCCGAAATATCCGTATTGAAAACCGCTTGCCCAAAATACGTTCTGGCCAACCCTGTTTTATATCCGATTGAATCGCCCGGTCTAACAGTGATTGAACATCGCAGCGTTAACGGCGGAATAACCGAAAAAAACAAATTGCCAACCACGGCAACCGGACTTGATTTCGGTACAATCGTTCCGTCCCCTATTATACCGTTTACGTTTTGGCCCCACGAATAAATGCGTCCTTCAACAGAGATTGCGCTATTAGTTCCGCCGCTTCCGGCTGAAACTTGAATAAACGAATACCCGCCAACCACGGCGACCGGACTTGATCTTCTTATAACCGTGCCATCACCGATTTGACCGCTGCTATTAAATCCCCAACCATATAATTGTCCGGATGCCGTTAATCCAAAAGAATTTGAGCCTCCGGCTGAAACTTGAATAAACGAATACCCGCCGACCACGGCGACCGGACTTGATTTACTAACAAGGGTGTCGTCCCCAAGTTGGCCCGACGTGTTTGCTCCCCAAGCATACGCTTGACCGGATGCCGTCAATCCTAGCGTATGACTTCCCCCGGCAGAAATTTGAATAAACGAATACCCGCCAACCACGGCGACCGGACTTGATTTACTAACAAGGGTGTCGTCCCCAAGCTGGCCAGTGCCATTGTTTCCCCAAGCATACGCTTGACCGGATGCGGTTAAGCCAAAGGACGACGAGCTACACGAAACCTGAATAAATGAATACCCGCCAACCACGGGGACCGGACTTGAGCGACTTACAATTGTTCCGTCTCCGATAACACCGTTTGTGTTTGCTCCCCAACCATATGCTTGACCAGAATCGGTTAATGCTAACGTGTGTGATACCCCAGAAGAAATCTGATTAAACGAATACCCGCCAACCACGGCGACCGGACTTGATTTTGTTACCGTCGTGCCGTCCCCAAGTCGCCCAGATGTGTTCAATCCCCAACCATACGCTTGACCGGATGCGGTTAAGCCAATAGTAAATCCCGTCCCTGCGCTACCTCCTCCGGTGACACTCACGAATGAATATCCGCCAACCACGGCGACCGGACTTGATTTATCAATAATAGTGCCGTCTCCAAGTTGGCCGTCTCTGTTATCTCCCCAGCTATACGCTTGTCCCGTTTGAGTATGGGCAACCGTACTTAGAAATCCTACATTGACCGGCGATAATTTTTCATCGCCAAAACGAGAATAAACGGAAATCTGAGTCACACCCGCCGGAACCGTAAACGTCCCTGAACCCGTTAGCGTTTTTACAATTCTATTTTTTCCCATGATTTCCTCAATTGCTCAAAAACCAATCGGTTCCGTCAAACGCAAGGCCCCACTCGCCCCAATTTGCTTCCATGACATAGTTGGCCGAAAGTCCTTCGATTTTCTGTGAGCCTGAACGAACGAACGTGATCGGATAGATTTGCGCAGTTCCCGTTTTATCTTTGATTGTGATTCTGAAATTCGCCGATGCCGCAAACGCATTGATTGTTCGTGCGGCCGACGTGTCGATTAACAATGTTTTTCCGTCATCCGACGCGCTCAAGGTTACGGGATAAGAGGCCGGTGATTCAACCGCGCCCGCGCCCGGTGCGGTTGCTGAAAATGAAATGTCGTTTCCGACTTGTGTAATTGTGACGTTTGAACCCGCCGAAAGCGTCACGTCCCCAAAAATCTGCGAACTCCCATTTTTTGAAACCGAATGGACGCCCTCGTGAACGTGATCGGCGGGCGCAGGAGAAGTCGAAACGCCTGGGCTTCCTGCGCTCCCCACGTCCTGCGGAGTTGTAACCGTGTCCGTTGCCGGTGCGGAAATTTGAATGTCGTTTACCGTTTGCGTCAGCGTGATTGCGCCCGAGGCCGAAAGCGTCGCGTCGCCGACGATTTGAGAACTCCCCGACTTTGCGATCGAATGCAATCCCTCGTGGACGTGATCGTCACGTGATGCGCTTGCCGATACTCCCGCGCTCGCCGTTGCGCCCACGTCCTGCGGGGTCGCGCTTGAGAGGCCGCCAATATCGTTTACAATTTGAATGTCCTGGGCAACCTGATTGATCGTGATGCCGCTCCCAGCCGAAAGCGTCACGTTTCCAAAAAGCTGCGACGACCCGTTTTTCGCAACCGACGTCACGCCTCGGTGAACGTGGTCCTCACGCGCCGAGGCCGTCCCGGTTCCAACCGCCGCAGTCGAACCCACGTCCGACGGTGCGTTAGTCGTGAGCGCAGGACTTGAAAACGTGATTGTTTGCCCGGCCTGAACTGCCGAGGTTCCACCGCTTGCCGCAAGCGTGACGTCGCCGTAAAGGTCCGGATCGCCTGACAATCCGACCGAATGGACGCCCTCGTGAACGTGATCGGCGCGCGCGCTTGTCGTGCCAGTCCCAACGCTGTTTGCGCTTCCAACTGCCGACGGCGCAGTTGACGCGAGCGCGGGTCCGGAAATTTGAATATCGTTTAGTGATTGCGTGAGCGTCACACCGCCCGAAGCCGAAAGGGTTGCATCACCTTTGATTTGCGGATCGCCTGACTTTGCAATCGAATGCAATCCTTCGTGTGTGTGATCGGCGTTTGCGACGCTTGCCGTCGCCGTCCCCGCGCTTCCCGTCGAGGCAATCGCACCGGGTGCGCTCGCAGAAAGTGACACTTTCCCTTGTAGCGTCGTGGTTGCTGGAATGACGTCCGCAGTCGCGTTGTCACTCGGAATGCTCGCAAACTCCGAGAACACGGGCGCGTTCCCGCCCATTGGGTTAAAAATTTCCTGATAATACCAGCGCGAACTTGCCGACGACGCAAACGTGTACGCCGTTTCGACGCCGGAAACGTCGGTGAAAAATGAAATCGTCCACACGCCCGCCGCTTCGGTCAACCGGCCATACACTTCATTTCCGAGCGCGTCGGTGAATGCGTCACCCGCCTCCGCGCCGGTCGCCTGTCGCATGATGACGCGGTTATATGCGCCCGTGGTGACGACGCCTTCGGCCACGGTTGAGCCGCCCGGCGTTTTTCCGGTCATGATGCCCGTGACGATAACGGAGGAGCCTGTACCCGTTGAAAAGTTCGTGCCTTGAGCGACGTAACCTTTGAGCGGAACGGCGTCCAGATTGGCCGCGAGGATTTGCGGGCCTTCACCGTCGGTTCCGTCGTGAGTGTGTCCGGTTGCCGCCACGAATCGTTCGGTGAGCGCGTCGGCGCGATCAAAAAGCGGATCGGATGCCGACCCGACAACCGAGGTCGTCCAGGCGGGCAAGTCGTCCTTTGCGGAGTTGAGCGATTTTCCCATGAACGACGCCGCCGAGTTTGCTTCGGCTTGCACGTTGTCCACGGTTGCACCCGAAACCGCCTCGGTGTTCGCGAGCGTGTATTTTCCGACGCCGGTATCGTCCGCGTTTGCGTCAATGAACGCCGGGTTAGTAACGCCCGCTGAAACTGCCTGTCCGTCCAAAACACCCATGAGTGTTCCCCTTAAATGATCGAAGCCTTCAGTCGCATTTTAAGTTTGCCCGTCCGGTAGTAAAACGGAAAATCGGGTAACATTTCCTTCATTTGAAATCCGAGGCCCTTCCCGTCGTATTCCGTCGAGTCGAGCGTCACTTCGTAAAACGTCGAGAACTCGGACACTATCGGCGTGATTTCAAACGGACGTTGTTTGATCGCCCAGGTGAAGAAATCCGCCCACGTTGTATATGTATCCGCTTGAGTTTCATGCCGAAACTCAACCTCAAGGAATTGCATCGTGTTGAAAACGATTGCTTCCTTTTCTCCGGATGCCGAAATGTTTACCGATCCCTGAATTTTTCGTGTCGTTAGCGGCGACTGGTAGTTGTAACCAGGACGCGCGGAAAGAAACGTCGCTCCCGCGCTTGTTTGCGACGTGTACGAGGTCGCGCCCGTTTTATCGGTTGCGGTGTATCCTAACAAAGTCGCGCATGACGTGATCGCCCGCGTACCTGTTCCAAAAAGTAACGAGAGAAACGTGCCGGTTGTCGTGATAGTAACGCGATTCTGCGTTCCGCCTGAAATGCTGCGGTCGATCGAATAACCGTAAACATTCGTTGGATCGGCCTCGTTCATTGCTCGAACGACCTCGTCCATGAGGCCGGTCAATGAGTAGAATCCGGTCCGCAGCGTTGCATTGATTTGCGACCCGCCGCTTGCTTTTTTGAAATCGAGCGACGAATTGAACGCCGTGACCGCGAGATTGTATCGAATTAAGGATTTCCCCGTTAGTGCCATTAGTCACGCCCCTTGTCCGATTTGAACGTAACTGAATCCGGTTGCATCCGTTTCGGATCGAATCATTTCCATGAGCCGTCGATTCGTCGCCTCGGTGTCAAAATAATTTCCCTGAATCACGAGTTGAACCTCGCGCCGCCGCCGACTTTCTTCCAAGGATGGTTGAGCAACGTCAACGGCCGGTGCCATGGTGCCGCCTGTTCCGAATCCGCCCGAATTGCCCGCGCTAACGGTTGCGGAACCTAGCGCGGAACTCCCGCCGCCGCCGCCCGCCATTGCGCGGAGCAATCCCGCCAACACAAGCAAACCCGCGCCCGCCGCCATTCCTGCCGGGTTGTAAATGTTTGCGAGCATGATTGACCCTTGAGATTGAGCAATGTCCGCCAACGCATTCAGGAAAAACGACTTCATGACTTCCGTCGCGGATTTCGTTCCTTTCCCAAGTTCCATGAAGGCGTT
>Ga0129333_10000319_pt1 | contig 36680 bp, 58 predicted proteins | sample CPB6_08_DNA_FD_94474 | JGI IMG/M metagenome (GOLD analysis project Ga0129333, IMG submission 94474) | Freshwater to marine salinity gradient microbial communities from Chesapeake Bay, USA - CPBay_Sum_0.6_0.8_DNA | ecosystem: Environmental > Aquatic > Marine > Coastal | place: USA: Chesapeake... | reverse complement strand
CAGATGACATTGAACGTAACCACGGACATGCTCCTGGACTCGTTGAAAAGCTCAAAGATGCATTGAAGCATTTGCCAAAGGTAGCTCCTGACAAAGGAATATACCAAGGCGACATTATGCATTCAGGGTCGAAGGATGTAAAAAAGCGTGGTGATGAGTATCATTTTACTCCGAACACGATTACATACACGACAAAGCAAGGGTCTCCTGAAGGCCGTAAGATAGCAGCTTCAAAGCTGGGCGTTGTTGTTCATACACAGTATAAAGGCAAAGATTTTGAGTCTATGAAGGCTCACTTCGATGTAAATCAAAAGTCGTTCAAAGAACATCCAGATGTGCATATGATTTCACCAGAGGTAGATGCAACAGGATCTCATTTCGATAAAAAGACTTTGCAAGCTTTTGATGACCATATGGCCGCTGCAGAAGCAACACATAAAAAGCTTGCAAAAGGTGGATATGAAGCTGCGATGCGTCATACCGACACTTTAAAAATGTTTATTAACAAAAACATTAAAGACGAAACACAACCAACGGCAGAAGGATTCAAACAGTACGTTGACGAGCGTGGTAAGAAAGATATCGACAAGCTGAAGACGGAAGCTGGCAAAGCCACTCGTCTCAAAGCACACAATCTTACTTTACAGCAGATTGACCAAGATAAAAAGCATATCACATCTGCTTTGGAACTACATTCACACTTACAGAAAGCTAAAGACACTCTTGTTCATGCTATAACACCTGCTGCACAAGGTGCGTTTGGTACAAAGATTGGTGAAGAAGATACCAAGCCAGAAGGAGCTGTTGTCACCATTGATGGTCGACCAACAAAGTTAGTTGATAGAGCTGAGTTCAGTAAAGCAAACTTCCAACGTGGTGAAGCTCTCAAAGTTGCAAAAGAAAAAGAGAAAGAGAAAGCACCCGCTCAAGAAGAAAAGCACGGCGTACTTGCATTTGGTAGAATGAATCCCCCAACTGCTGGGCATGCTGCAGTAGCGCAAAAGGTGTTGGATGTTGCTAAAGAGAAGAATGCTGTAGATCATAGGGTTGTGTTATCTGCAGCATCGGCACCAGAAAAAGAAACACCAGCAGCCAAAAAGAAAAGGATAGAAAAAGATCCTTTAACGTCAGATCAAAAAGTTAAACACGCTTTGCGTATTTTCCCAAAAGACTCTCATGTCGAAGCTGCAACAAAAGACAAACCCACTATCCTCCACCACGCTGCTGAGATGCATAAAAGAGGTATTACTCATCTACATGTTGTAGCAGGGTCTGATCGTCAAAAAGAGTACCAAGACTTATTAGACAAATACAATGGGGTTGAGAGTAGACACGGCTCTTATAAATTTAAATCTATAACGGTACATTCTTCAGGTGAGCGCGATCCGGATTCAGAGGGTGTTGAGGGTATGTCTGCCAGCAAGATGCGTGAACTTGCATCGTCTGGTAAGAAAAAAGAATTTCACGCAGCACTTCCTGATAAGTTAGAAAAACATCATAAAGACGATTTATACTCTGATGTACGCCGTGGGATGGGTCTGCAAGAGCTGTTTGTTCGCGCTGTGACTGGTCGTATGCAAAGAATTCACAAAATTAAATTTCGTGGCGCTGACATGAAGTTACGTAAAGACTTTCCAGGAAAAAGTTCTAGCTCAGGCGGCGGAGAATAATTTTTATAAATACCCTCAGAGTTAGGCTAAGGTAAACCTCTGAGGAAATATGGATACAGACAAAGACAAAAAAGACGATAAAAAAGTTGCTGTTGGTAAAAATGGCAAGAAATCGCAAATTATTTTAAACCCACCAGAAATTCAGACTCCGGTCCCATACAAAGAGAATTTCCTACGTGCGGTTCAGAACCACCGTGTAGCTGTTGAAGAAAAAACAAAACTCGTTCTCAGCGCAAAAGCTTCACGTCATGATATGCCTGCTGACGTTATTGAACAAGTGTTCATTCGCGGCATCAAATCCCTACCAATCAATTCCAGTCTCACCCGCGAACAGCATGCAATGAATAGAGTTAACTCATTCCTTGCTGGTGGTGCTGCTATGCAAGAAGACTATGATCTTCTTCCTATCAACGAGCGTCTGTTTACTAAGCAGTTGAAAGGGACTGGTGGTGCTGCTCGTCCTCACATTAAACGTGAGAAAAGTCCATACAACAACAGACCAGTGTTTCATGTCGTTGATGCAAAGGGTCGTATCAAGCATACAACAGACAATGAGATGGAAGCAAAGAAGCATCTTGCACAAAAGTACAATTCTTATCTCGAGGGTGTCGAAAGCCCAATGAAACGCTTCGAAGGAACAAAGAGTCTTGTGAAAACGTATAAGGCTGACACTCCAGGCGAACAAAAAGAAGAAAAAATGAAGGGTGAAGATCCTTGCTGGAAGGGGTATCACATGGTCGGTAAGAAGATTAAAGCTGGTCGTGAAGTACCTAATTGTGTTCCCAAGAATGAAGAAGTTGACCTTGTAGAATATGGTGATACTGCTGCTCAGCGCTTCAGACGTGCCAATCCTGATGAACCCGACGAGCCAAGTTATAGCAGAAAACGCTACAGCTCATATCGTGCACCAGAAAAACAAGAACCACATGCTGTCCACATCAACGGAAAGAAATGGAAAACGTTTGGATCACAAAGACATGCACAGAACGTAGCCAACAAGATCAAAGGCGCTACAGTTCATAAAGAAGAAGTGGAAATTGATGAGGCAAAAAAGTTTGGTTATGATGCTATTAATGCTCGTTTTAAAAAACAAACTGGTCAGTCGTTAGAAGATAGAGCCAAACACTACGCTGCTACTTCAGAAAGACTGAAGAAGATGCAAACTGACTATGAAGCTCAGAATAAAAAGAAGGACAATGTAGCAGAAGCAAAAACACCTGCATGGTCTCGTAAAGAAGGTAAGAACCCTGAAGGTGGTTTGAACCGTAAAGGTATCGCATCTTATCGTGCACAGAACCCAGGTTCTAAACTTTCGATGGCTGTAACAACAGAGCCTTCCAAGCTTAAAAAAGACAGCAAACCGTGGAAGAGACGCAAATCTTTTTGTGCTCGCATGAGTGGTGTTGATGGTCCAATGAAAAAACCAAATGGTGAGCCTACTCGTAAAGCGCTTGCTCTGAGAAAGTGGAATTGCTGATATGGCACAGTTTAGAAAAGATACACACCAATACCTGCAAGACAATAAGACCTTATATGAGGTCGTCATGCTTGCGGACCAATATGGTTCATTAGTTGGACCAGCTAATCCTTCTGGTGTGGCTGTAGATGCGTTTGGTCGTGCAAGGATGTCAACACCACTTACACTATTTGATTCTTCACATAGATTCAAAGACAACGGTCTCTGGAGCACATCGAATACAGCTACTGCAACGTATGCTCATAATGCTAATGCTGGTCTTGTTGCTCTCAATCTTGATACTACAGCTAATGCAGAGATAATTCGTGAAACAACAAAAGTATTTTCTTATCAGCCAGGTAAGTCGTTGCAGATAATGAGTACATTTGTAATGAATTCAGCGAAGGCTAATTTAAGACAACGTGTAGGATACTATGGTGCGCAGAATGGAATTTATCTTGAGCAAGATGGGGCAACAATTAATTTTGTTGAGAGATCCTATGTAAATGGTTCAGTTAGTGAGACACGGGTTTCTCAATCAAACTGGAATATTGACACGCTCCTAGGCGCCGTGCCCTCGAGTCCTTCACAACTTACTTTAGATCTTACCAAAGCACAGATTCTTTTCATTGATGTTGAATGGCTTGGTCTCGGAACAGTAAGATGTGGCTTTGTGATTAACGGTAAAATGATTCACTGTCACTCGTTCCATCACGCTAACGTGATAGATTCAACATACATGACAACAGCTTCGCTGCCGTTGCGATATGAGATTAAGAACACGGGAACAACGGCAAGCTCAAGTACAATGAAGCAGGTGTGTTCTACTGTTATCAGTGAGGGTGGATATGAGTTGCGTGGTGATCAACGATCTGTTGGTACACCAGTTCAGACGCCAAAAACATTGACAACAGCAGGTACATATTATCCTATCGTTTCTATTCAGCTAAGATCTGGCTATCTGGATGCTATTGTTATTTTGACAGCTTTGTCTATTTTAGGAATTAATTCAAATCCTTGTAGTGTTGCATGGAGAGTATACAGAGGAACGACTTTGACATCTCCTTCCTGGACAACAGTCAATGCAGATGACTCCGTTCAGTATGACACCTCTGCTACAGGCTTAAGTGGTGGACAAGTACTTGCGCAAGGATACATTGGTATAACTAATCAAGCTTCACAGACTATTGATATTCTCAAAGAAGCGCTATTCAAGTTTCAATTACAGCGAAATGGGCTAACAAATACCCCTGAGCCGCTTACAATTGCAATGTCAGGATCAGTCAATACCGTCAGTGCTCTTGCATCGATGGACTGGGAAGAGATAACGAGGTAAATATGGAAGAATTAGTTCAACAAATTAAAGTAGTACTTGCTGATACTGTTGCTTTTGGTATGAAAGCACAGCAGTATCATTGGAATGTTGAGGGAGATGATTTTCCTCAGCACCATGCCTTTTTTCAAAAGCTGTATGAAGAAGTAAACGGAGCTGTCGATATGCTTGGCGAGCAAATTCGCACGCTCGATGCTTACGCACCTCTGAGTCCAGCAAGAATAGCTGAACTAACTTCTATCATCGATACAGACCCTGCTCCTGAAGCAATGGTTATGTACAGAAATCTCTACAGTGATAACAACAAGGTTTTGTCGTCGCTGATGGAAGGGTACAGGCTTGCTGAACGTTATAGTGAGTTTGGATTGTCAAACGTTATTCAAGATAGAATAACTGCACACAAGGGCCATCTGTATATGTTGCGTTCGGTTCTCAAAGAAGAAGAAAAATGAGTTACAGATCTCTAACGAGCGTGATTCGTGCACGCCCAAAAACAGAATCATCTTATAAGAGCTTTAGATCAGCTCTTGCTTCGATCTATGAACAAAAGAAAAAGATCGAGACACACTACAAAGATCAAATCGTTATCGGTGGTTACAAAACTACACATTTCGAAATGTGCCCAAAAGCTCAAATACTTTATTCTAGTTTGCCTGCAGATGTTGACAGAAACAAAGCAGAAAAAGCAGCAATGTTTCTAGATCAATTATTTGCTATGGAAAAAAGTGTGATTGCTTCGGAAAAGGCTACTGGCGAAGACATACAACAAGCTGAAAAGATTGCTGAAAAAGCAATGAAGATGGCCAAGGAAGCAAACTTAGAAAAAGAACATGCGTTTGTGCAGGATCATATAGACAAGATTAAGTCATATCATAAAGTAGAGGATTTGAATCCGAAGACGGAGGTTTCACCAGAAGAAATAACTAAAAAATTTTCACGTCCTTCACTTGCACAAACACCTGAGCCAAAAGATATGGACATAGATAATACAAAGTTCCGTATCTCAAGAAATATGAAAATGCAACGCAAACTAAAAATCATTGATAACGACTAAGGAGAAACAAATGATTAAAGATTTATCGCAGAGCCTTGTTGCTGCTGTTACCGAAATCAACAAAAGCTCACGTCAGAAGTATGTTACAGAGCTCAACGCTCTTAACGAGAAGATGGCTGCTAAAGCTATGAAGATGCCTAAGCAACCAGAACCAAAAGCAGACCCCGCTGCTCACTCCGATGCGGCTGGTATGGCAAAAAAGAACATGAAAGCTGAAGCTGCAGAAGGTTCTCATCCTCGTAACGAGAAAGAGAAAAAGCTTGCCGCCCTGAAACCTCCACGTGATAAGATCACACATGGTGACGTACTTCATGGCCGTGGTGTTCGTAAAGAAGGTTGGGAAGACATGCTCAAAGCAGCAAAAGAGCGTCGTGCTGCAGAAGGCACTGGTAAGTTCGATAAAAAGACAACAGGTACAGGAACAGTGTACACTCGTAAATCTTCTACTTTTGATGACGGTGGTAAAGACGCTGACATGAAGAAAGCAGATAAGAAGATGAAGAAAGAGGAACGCGATACACCAGGCAATAGTACTCACCAGTGTGCTATTCATGTAAAATCTGAACAGTATGGTGAAGGTCGTACGTTGACAAGTCAACATGCAGAGCCAGATGCAGATGGTAATATTGCATGGTACGATGTAATGTTCGCTGAAGGTATTAAGCGTGTAAACACCGAAGATATTGAGATTCTTGTTTCCGAAGGTCACATGAATCACAAAAAGAAAAAGGGTATGTAAATGAAAAGCTTTTCTCAATTCATTGCTGAAGCAGACCAAAAACTCCACCCCCAAGCCCTGCATGTATCGGATGCAGGAGGTGGTAAGTATAAGGTTCATGCTGTTGGCCACAAATTAGCTGATGGTATCAAGGTGGGCGAACACCTTAATGATACTGAGTTGGATGATGCTGCGGAAATGGGTGCAAAGATTAAGCACGTTAAACCAAAAGAGTGATCATGCCAGTATTTGTTTTAAGTAAAAAGCCGCCCAAAACTCCTCATAGTCACTTGATGGAACAAGGCAAAGTTCTTTATCCCGGTCCCGAAGCAAACACAAGCGGGACTGGGGAACAGGTTTCGATCGTTAAAACAACAATAAAGACATCTCAGTATCGTCAAGACTTGCTGACATCCAAAGAGTCATAAATATTAAAAAACATCTCAAGGAGAGACAAAATGCCATTATGGGGACTATCAGACGTAGCATCTAACAGCGTGATTTGGGCGCCATCACAGCTTGGCCAAGCTCCAACACGCGCTAATGCTAACGCACTTTATGGAAATACAACAGCAAATGCTTATTTTGCTGGTGCAACGCACGGTATGTACGCCGTCGATGGAACAGAAGCCGGGGTAACAGCTACAAACATTGCTGAAATTGTTATTACTTCGGCAGGTTCAGGCTACAATGCTAATGCAGCTGTAACAATCACTTCTGTTTCTGGTGCTGGTACAACAAATGCCGCTGCTAATGCATCGTCTAATGCAACTGGCCGTATTTCAGCTATCAATATTAGTAACAACGGTGTTGGTTATACAACTAATCCTACAGTAACTATCGCCGCACCTGCTGCACTTACATTCTCAGGCAACTCAACAGGTGTTGTTGTCGGTAACAGCACTGTAAAAGGTTTTATCCTTCTGGGTACAGCCAACGTTGCACTGTTAGCTAACGGTGATCAAGTAACGTATCTTGTTGGTGCAGGTAATACTGCGATTGGCGGCCTTGCAAATAATACAACATACTATGTAACTGTTGCTAATTCATCAGCTATTCAGCTTTCGGCAGATCGTGAAGATTATAACGGTGGTGTGTTTATCAATCTTGCTTCTGTTGGAACAGGTGCACAGGCTGGACATAGCGTGACTGGTGAAACAGCAACAGCAATTGCTTCTCTTGCCGGTGGTAAGAACAAACGTGTTACAGCTGGCTGGAACATCCGCACAGTTGGCCAGGGTGGCCGTGCTGGTCGTGTTCAGTATGAGTGTCTAGTTGCCACGCGTCAGATTTCTGGCGACGGCTCTGATGATACTAAACTACCTGATTCGAACGCTTAATTAAATGGTTGATCGCGCTAAAAAAATTAGTGAGCTGCCTGCAGCAACGACGCTAGCGAACTCAGACTTCGTTGTCGTCGTTGCTAACAATACTGGTACAGCAAACACAAAGCGCATCACAGCGAACAATTTTCGTAATAGCTTGTTATCGTCGTTTACATCAAATGTAGCTACGATAACTACACTAACATCATCTAATGTTACGGCTAACGTGATTGCTGTCGAGGATGCATCGTTTACAGGCAATGTGTATCTCGGTGTTGTTGGATCTAACGCAGAACAATTAATTCACATACACGGTACAGTCCATTCCAACGTTGTTCCTCATACGCCTGGAAATTATGATATTGGTAACGCAACACACTATTTTGATCAATTGCATATTGCAGCAGTACATTTTGCAGACGATACCATGCAGAATACAGCCTTTAAGTGGAGTTCTGTCCCGGCTAATTCATCTGCTAATGGTGTACAAGGTCAGATTGCGTATGACTCAAATTACATCTACGTGTGTGTGACGACAAATACATGGAAGAGGTTATCATTAGGTAGTTATTAATGCACACTGACAAGCTTGACGAAACAAATTTTTTATTATACGCAGCAAAGCATTATGACAATCCTCACTGTTATGATACGCTGGAATTCTACGACGACTTGAATAGATTTAAGTATATAAAAAGATTATTCAATAGATATGAAGAAACAGGAGAGTTAAAAGAACGGTTAATTATCAACCATTTGACCGTTCTCTATAATATTTTTGGGGTTGAAGCAGCAACGAGGTTGTTGTTCTTAAAGTTGCGAGGACATTATCATTTCCTCAAACCTTTTCTTATATTAATGGGATACATGCCTGATATAGTACACAATATAGGAATTGATGGTAAGGATATAATAAGTTCAAGCATACCAATGGATGAAAACATTGTTAACATATTGAGAAATATATGAAGACTTTTAAACAATTCAGCGAAGATGTAAGCTTTTCTACGGGTAGCGTTGCAATTAACGCTGTCGCAGGAGGTAACGTTGCAGGAATTGGTTTTGGTCCTGATGGTGAGCCTGGCGGTCGGAAACAAATTATGACTAAGAGGCTATTAAGAAGGAAACAACCCAATGTGGATACTAAAGTTTCTTCCTGATTGGTTATTTTATGCTGTATTTTTTGTAGGTGTCGTTGGCGTAGCAGTCACATACCTGCTAAAGTTTATTCCAATTCCCGCACTGTACGTATATCGTACACCAATCCAAATCATTTCAATACTGTTTGTGGCGTTTGGCACGTTTATGAGTGGTGCCATATGGAATGAAGATGCATGGAAAGCTCGTGTTGCGCAGCTGGAAAAAGAAGCAGCAGAAGCTAATGCAAAAGCTGGTCAAGTAACAGTAGAAACAATAACCAAGTACGTTGATCGTACAAAAGTGATTCGCGAAAAAGGCGAACAGATTGTTAGAGTTGTAGATCGCGAAATTGTTAAATACAACGATATTTGTAAAGTACCAGAAGAGGTTGTAAGAATACACAACGAAGCAGCAAAAGGAGGATCGAAGTGAAATTTTTGTTTCTTGCTCCAGTAGCTGCGTTATGTGTGGGATGTGCAACGGTATCTGTACCTGTTGGACACGCGTTAGCGGAGCCACCACAGATGCTTACAGAACGTTGCCCGGATCTAGTTCTTTTGCCTGAAAAAGAAGAAAGAATATCTGAATTGTTAAAAGTAGTTACTCAGAATTATACATTATATCATGAATGCGGTGCAAAACATGAGTTACTTGTTAAATGGTATCGTGAACAAAAACAAATTCACGATGCTGTTTTTAATAAAAAGTAGGTGTATATGGAACTCACAAAAGAACAACTAAAAAAATTACTGCCAAAAAATCCATACATTGATTACTGGCACAACGCGCTCAGTCAGCTACTGCCTGATTACGAAATCAACACTAAACAGAGAATAGCTGCTTTCATAGCACAATGTTCACATGAGTCGGGTGGATTTACAGCGCTCAAAGAGAATCTGAATTATAGAGCAGAAACTCTAACACGTATATGGCCACGATTATTCCCACCAGAGATTGCAAAAGACTATGCCTCTCGTCCAAATAAACAAGAAGCGATTGCAAACCGGGCATATGCAAGTCGCATGGGTAACGGTCCCGAGGAGTCTGGTGATGGGTGGCGTTTCTGTGGTAGAGGATTGATTCAACTTACAGGTAGAGACAATTACACATTCTTCGCTGGTAGCCTTGGTATCACTGTTGAAGAAGCTTCAGAATATCTTCAGACGTTTGAAGGTGCAGCTCAAAGCGCTTGTTGGTTTTGGGAATCAAATAACTTGAATAAATGGGCCGATAAAGGCGATATGGTTACGCTAACCAAACGTATCAACGGCGGTACAATCGGCTTAGAAGATAGGATTAAACATTACGAGCATGCTCTTCATGTTCTTAATGGACATTAAGCTATGAAGCTTAAAGATAATAAATTAGAGCAGGCTAATACGCCTGGTGATGACAAAGAATTAGTAGAAGTATCAAGTCCGTGGTTCAAGATGAAAATAGATGATATTAGCTGGAAAACTATTGTTATTGTAGGCATGATACTGGTGTCAATAGTTTACATTATCAAAGGCTGATATGAAATATATACTTCTTTTAATACTACCTTTCATTGTTGCATGTCAAGAGAGGTATCGATATCCATGCCAAGACCCCAACAATTGGGAAAAGCAATATTGTCAGAAACCCTACTGCAGCGCTAATGGCACGTGCCCAGAGGATCTAAGACATTATGAAAAAGACAAATACAAACCAAACGGTAACGGCAACGGTAATACTACAACAAACAATATATGTCCAGGGAGTTGCAAATGATTAAAGATTTATGGGAAGGCCCAAAGTACACTGAAAGTGAATTGAACGCACGGCTAAAGTTCTTTATTGGTATAATCCTTGGTCTGACACTTTTTGGTATTGTGTTTGTTGTGTTATACAGTCTTATATTTGTAACACAACCAATGAATGGAATGAGTCCTGTTGATAACAAATTTTTTGAATTAATTATTCCTGTTGCTACATTCCTAACAGGAACGCTGTCAGGTATTATGCTCGCTGGTGGTGACAAAGACTTGCAAGCAAAAGCGCTCGAAGCAGCAAACAAACCCCCTCCTCCGTCCTCACCTCCTCCAATAATGTCTTCTGCTCCTATGCGTATAGAGCCTACAGTCGGATTTGGACCAGTTGCAGCGTCAGAGCCCGTACAACCTGTTGTGGCTGGTTTTAATGGGAAACCTGCTCCCCCTCCAGCAGCACAGCCACTTCTATAAAGGATAAATATGAAACACTTCTTTCTTTCACTAGCCGTTGCTTTTGCTGTTGTACTGCCTAGCTATGCAGCAGAAGACAAAAAAGAAACAACAAAAGTATGTGTCGATGTCAAAGACAAAGACGGGAAAGTTGTTAAGGATGCCAAAGGCAATCCAAAACAAAATTGTAAAGAAATGAAAGTTCATAAGAAACTAGAGGGAACGGAAGTTCCACCTAAAAAGTAAAATGGAACAAGCAATGGAACTTTTTGATACTACCTCGAGGATTGCGGTTTTGGAAAATGAATTAAAGAATTTGAGCTCTGAGATCAAAGATTTCCGCTTTGATTCAAAAGAACAGCACAAGAGTATGATGGAAAAAATTGATGATATTGACAAGCGCCTAACTGCAATTGAAAAATGGCGTTGGATGATCGTCGGAGGTGCTGTCGTCCTTGGTTACCTTGCCTCACATTTCTTGAAACTTTAACTGTTGACTTTTCCTCTTTAACTCCTTAAAGTCGCACTGGGCTTTGAGGAGTTAATTATTATGTGGATTGATGTGAAGTATATTGGTGCTCTTGCACCTAGACTTTCTATGTTTGCTCGTAAAGATGATAACGTGTGGAATATGCGTTGTCCAATATGCGGTGACTCACGGAAAAGTAAAACAAAGGCGCGCGGATACATTTTAGGCAAGGATGGTAAATTTATCTACACCTGTCACAACTGTGGCATCACAATACCCTTCTCCAAGTTCCTGGAGCAAGTGGATCCTGCAGCATACAATGAGTACCGGCGTGAAACCTTCCTAGAACGTGTTGGAAACACTGAAAGGATAGTTGAACCGGCTCCCGACATTTCTAAGTTTATTACACCGAAATTCATTAAGTATACAGCGCTTTCTGAATTGAAAAAGATATCTCAGCTTGAAGTGGATCACCCTGCTAAAAGATATGTGGTTGCAAGGAAGATTCCATCCGTCATGCATTCAAAGCTTTTTTATGCACCTAAGTTCAAAACGTGGACAAATAAGCTTAAACCAGATAAGTTTGATCTAAGTAAGAAGGATGAACCTCGTTTAGTGATACCATTTGTAGATCAGAATGGCAATTTGTTTGGTTATCAAGGCCGCGCATTCTTCAATGTAGAGCCGAGATACATAACGATAATACTTGACGATGAGAAGCCACGTGTTTATGGATTGGAGAAGTTAGATGTACGAGAGAAAGTCTTTGTTGTGGAAGGGCCGATTGATTCTATGTTCCTTCCTAATTGTATTGCCATGGGTAGTGCTTACCTTGATAAAACGGCTTTAAAGATAGGTATTGTTCCTTCCAATACTGTAATGGTATATGACAATGAGCCTCGAAACAAAGATATTGTAAAAGCTATTGATAAATCTATTGACATGGGATATAATGTTTGTATTTGGCCCGATAGCATGCAATATAAAGATATAAATGAAATGATCTGTGGTGGTATATCCTCTGAAGATATACAAAAGATTATTAAAGAGAATACGTTTCATGATTTACAAGCAAAAATGAGGTTGACACAATGGAAAAAAGTGTAGGAAGAAAAGTGTGGTTAAGTGAATTTTACGGGCAAGGTAATGAACGTACAGCTCGTCTTTACATGATCGAAGGTGAACCAACCTACGAGGTAGAGTTTTTTGAGAACAACAAGCCTGTAGGACTAAGGTCCCTCACTCACTTTAATATGCAATATGCTGAGGATGTGTGTGAAAACTGGGTTGAAGGGATTATTAAAAATGAAGGTTAAGCTAATTAGCTATCAGAAACCTTCGCGTGAACTGTATGATGAGGGTCTTTATGACATTCAAGAGCTTGTTGCATACTGTGCACGGGTTAGCAATCCATCCAATCAGCTCAATACAGAGACTGCGGAAAAGCTGGTCAAATACCTCGTCAAGCACAAACACTGGTCCCCACTTGAGATGGTCTCGATCTGCCTTGAAGTCACGACCACAAGAGACATTGCCCGACAAATGTTGCGGCATAGAAGTTTTAGTTTTCAGGAATTCAGTCAGCGATATGCTGACCCAACGAAGGACCTTGACTTTGTGCTACGAGAAGCGCGGCTACAAGATAGTACAAACCGACAGAACTCTGAACCTTTGGATTTGAGTAACGATACACACCGTCAGCTTGAATATCAATGGCAACAAATGCAGCTTCGTGTGACTACTGAAGCAAAAAATGCATATCAATGGGCTTTGGCAAAGGGGATTGCCAAGGAGCAAGCACGTGCTGTCTTACCAGAAGGATTGATGGAATCACGCCTATACATGAACGGAACTCTGCGTTCGTGGATTCACTATATACAACTCCGATCAGCCAACGGCACGCAAAAAGAGCACATGGAGATTGCAAGAGCTTGTGCTCAAGTCATTTCGGATATATTTCCTCTCACGTCACAATTAGTTTCTGAATAATAATAACTGGAGTTTTTATGGCTGATACCTACCTTGGTATTGATATCGATCTTTCGCGCGATTCATTGTTTGATGAGCTCGGTATCAAAAGACTTCGCGAGTCTTATATGAAGGATGATGAAACAAGTCCGCAGCATCGTTTCGCCTTCGTTTCTAAACAATTTAGTAGTAACCCGGATCATGCGCAACGTCTTTACGAGTATTCTAGTAAGCATTGGCTTTCATATTCTACTCCTATCCTCTCTTTTGGGCGTAGTAGTCGTGGCCTGCCTATTTCATGTTTTCTACCTTATCTCCATGATAGTGCAGAAGGTCTGGTGGACTGTCTTTCAGAGGTGAACTGGCTTTCAATGCTAGGAGGTGGAATTGGAATCGGTGTTGGTATCCGCTCTGCTGATGATAAGTCTACTGGCATTATGCCTCACTTACGCACTTATGATGCTAGCTCGCTTGCATATAGACAAGGTAGGACTCGCCGTGGTAGTTACGCTGCATATCTTGATATCAGTCACCCTGATATTCTCTTATTTTTAGATATGCGTAAACCGACAGGGGATCCAAACATGCGAGCCATGAACTTGCATCATGGAGTAAACATTCCTGATTCGTTTATGCAAATCATTGAACGTTGTATGTTAGATCCCAGTGCGGATGATTCGTGGGAACTGAAGGATCCGCATAATGGAGAAGTTCGTGAAGTGGTATCAGCTAGAGAGCTGTGGCAGCGTATTCTTGAGTTGCGTATGCATACGGGTGAACCATATCTCCACTTCATTGATACGAGCAACAGAATGATGCCAGAGTTTCAAAAGAAACTTGGACTAAGCATTAAACAATCAAATCTATGCAGCGAGATCATCCTTCCAACAGATAAACATAGAACAGCTGTGTGTTGCTTGTCCTCAGTTAACCTGGAGTATTATGATGATTGGAAAGATGACAAACTTTTTCTTCGGGACATTGCTGAAATGCTTGATAACGTTTTACAGCATTTCATTGATAATGCTCCTGATAGCATATCACGCGCAAGATATAGTGCTAGCATGGAACGGAGCATTGGTGTTGGTAGCCTCGGTTTCCATGCATATCTACAAAAGAAAAACACTCCATTTGAAGGAGTGATTGCTAAATCAACAAACACAAAGATATTTAAACTTATAAGAGAGAAACTCGATGCGGCAAATTTGGAACTGGGTAAAGAGCGAGGTGAAGCCCCTGACTGCGCTGGTACTGGGCGCCGCTTTGCCCACGTTATGGCTATTGCTCCCAATGCTTCTTCTTCTATCATCATGGGAAACACTAGCCCCAGCATTGAACCTTATAGAGCAAACGCATATCGGCAAGATACTCTATCCGGAGCGCACCTAAACAAGAACAAATACCTTGACAAGATTATTCAGGAAAAGTGCAACAGTGACTTCACTGGGCAGCTTGATTACAACGATATCTGGTCAAGTATTATTGCTAATGATGGTTCTGTTCAGCATTTAGACGTGTTGTCGGATTGGGAAAAGGATGTATTTAAGACGTCTATGGAGATTGATCAGCGGTGGCTTATTGAACATGCTGCAGATCGACAGCAGTATATTGATCAAGCCCAATCTCTCAACGTGTTCTTCAGACCAGATAGTGACGTTAAGTATATTCATGCTGTGCACTTTATGGCATGGAAGCTAGGCTTGAAGACTTTATATTATTGCCGTAGCGAGAAACTAGCTAAAGCAGACAAGGTTTCAAAAAAGATAGAAAGACAAGTTATTCAAGAAATTGATTTGAAAGCAGTGGCCGGTGGTGATATGTGTTTAGCGTGCGAGGGTTAAATGAAAAGACTATTAAAATTTGAAGCACCGTGGTGTACAAAATGCAAACAAATGGATACCATTATGGAAACAATGGATATCCCTTATGTAATTGAACGGGTAAATGTCGATGAAAATATGGAGTCGACGGTGTTTTACGGTATAAAGGGAATACCCCACATGATCTTGTTGGATGAAAACAATAATATTATTACAAGAGTAAGTGGGGCTGTATCAAGGCAAGCATTAGAGGAGGCTCTAGAACTATAATGAAAAAATTACTTACACTCTTATTTTTTGTACCACTAGTTGCAATTGCACAACAAAAGGCCGGTGTCACGTACGATGTAGTCCTTACGAGGGTCATCGACGGCGACACCGTTGGCTTTCAAGCCAATTGGTTGCCAGACCCTCTTAAGAAAGAGCTGTCAATCAGAGTATATGGAGTGGACACTCCCGAGAAAAGCTTCAGAGCTAAGTGCCCTTCAGAGGCTCAGCGAGGAGAAGCAGCAACTGAGTTTACCAAAAAACTTATCAATTCAAGTCAAAAGAGACAGATTGTTCTTATGGACTGGGACAAATATGGTGGTCGTGTCCTGGGTGATGTTGTTTTAGACGGGAAAAGTCTTCGTCAGCAACTCATTGCAAACGGTTTTGCAAGAGAGTATTTCGGCGAGGCAAAAACAAGTTGGTGCTAAATGATTGGTCCCATTGAAGCAGAACAAAAATTTGATGTTTTTGATAAAAAACTGATCAGAAAATTACATGAGTATTATGACTCAATAGGAGTTTATCGTTCTCCTGTAATGCAAAAGGCTAATCCAGGAAAAGCCTTAGAGTGGGTGGAACCTGTGCTTCGTGAACATTATCCCAACATTAAAAAGTTTCTTGGCGGTAATTTCTACAAGCATAAAACACCATATCATCCTCATGTTGATCACCAGCTAGAGTGGCCCTTATCTATTAATTTTGTCATTCCTATTTTTGTTGAAGGACCACCTGTTGATTTTATTGTATTTGATCAACGATGGCATATGAGTCCTATAACATGGTCAATGGTACAAAAGGTTAATGAATTTTTTAGAAACGGTTTCAACGTAACTAGGCCTGAACAAGGTATACCAGGTACCAGTGAAATAGAGGGACATACGAACAATAACATTGATCGTGAGTTTTGGAAAAAGCATTTAGATCATCCTCATGAATATTATTTTGGATTGTCAGGAAAAGCGTTTCCTTATGTACCAGGAAGCGTTATGATGTTTGAGACAAAACACATACATTGTACAGGTAAATTTAACGGCCTCAAGTTAGGCCTAACACTCAGATATTCAGTGGAGTAATATGAACGCAACAAAAAGAAAATTAAAATTAACAGATGAACGAAACTCATTTAAACCATTTAACTATCCTTGGGCATATGATGCATGGCTCAAGCATGAACAAAGTCACTGGCTCCATACAGAAGTACCGATGATTGAGGATGTAAAAGATTGGAAAAACAGATTAACCGAATCAGAAAAGAAGTTCCTAACCAACATTTTCCGATTCTTCACGCAGGGAGATGTGGACGTTGCGGGCGGTTACGTCAAGAACTACTTACCGTACTTTCCGCAGCCGGAGGTGCGAATGATGTTGAGTGGTTTTGCTGCAAGGGAAGCCCTTCATGTAGCTGCTTACAGTCACTTGATCGAGTCCTTAGGGATGCCGGAGTCAACGTACAACGAGTTTCTAGAGTACGAAGAGATGAGAGCGAAGCACGATTACTTCTTATCGATTGCAGGCCAGGATCAACAGACCATTGCACAGCAGATTGCGGCATTCAGCGCGTTTACAGAGGGAATGCAGCTTTTTTCGAGCTTCATCATGTTGCTGAACTTTCCTCGTCATGGCAAAATGAAAGGTATGGGTCAGATTGTGACCTGGAGCATCGTGGACGAAACAATGCATGCAGAGTCGATGATTAAGCTGTTCCGAACATTTGTTGAAGAAAACAGGGATATCTGGAATGATGAGCTTAAAGGCCAGATCTATACGATTGCTGGAAAAATGGTTGAGCTCGAAGATAGGTTTATCGATCTATCATTTAGCTTGGGTGGTATGGATAACTTGGACGCTGATGACGTTAAACGTTATATCCGGTATATTACTGATCGTCGCCTTATCAGTCTTGGTCTTAAAGGTATTATGAAAGTAAAGAAAAATCCTTTGCCTTGGGTTGAAGAGATGATTAACGCTCCTACACATACTAACTTTTTTGAAAATCGTGCCACTGACTATGCAAAAGGTGCGATGACTGGATCATGGGAAGATGTATGGGCAAAGGCTGCTTAAACTTTCGAGACGGGACAGAGCTTGACTTAGATTATGCTTTTCCAAGTGAGTTAAAAACAGTAGCTATGTCTATGTCAGGAGGAGTGGAGTCTGCAGCACTCTATCTCCTCCTGGAGCGTTTCTATGGCAGGGACAATGTGTATGTCTTTTCTGCTCATATAGATCGCAGAAGATGGGAAGCAGAAAAAGCTCGTGAACTTAGCAGATACCTTGGTGTATCTGCTGATCATTTTACTGTCATTCACGATCGCTTTCATGACATGAGCCCTCCCGAAAACAAAAGATTGAGAACTTTGGCAAGCGGGTTGTGTAATTTTGATGGGTGGTTTAATGGTGCTAACAAACTAATGTTTGCTCCAACCAAAGTGATTACTCCAGAACACAAACAGCTTGTTCGTTCAGAAAAAGTGTACTTACCATTTATTGATCTATTGAAGCAAAACACAGTAGAGATTTTTTATTTGCTGAAACGTGAAGATGTATTATGGAAAACACACTCTTGCACAGTTAATCATTTTAAGAACGGTCACTGCGGTAAGTGTTATTGTTGTCACGAGAGGGTGAGAGGGTTTGGAGTACTGGGAGAGAAAGATAAAGCTACATACAAGGTCGAGTGGGAAGAGATTCTGAACGAATGCTACTACAGCGACAAACACATGGTTAAAAACTGGTAGGAGTAGCTTATGCTCGAAGATGAAGAACACGGCCCTATTATTTGTTACAATTGCGACGAAGAATTCGTGATTCATACACCGTACAAAACAGAAGCAATTGTTTCCTTTTGTCCTTTTTGCGGTAGTGAGGTGGAAGACTTAGATGAAGAAATAGAGGACGATCTATTTGACGACAGATGACATGGCTCTACAACGGAGCCATCTTTACTGAGCCTTCCGAAAATGATTATGGTTTTGTATATAAGGTAACCAACCTTGTAGATAATAAAATCTACATTGGTAAAAAGCTGTTTTGGTTTAAAAAAACAAAGACCCTTAAAGGTAAGAAGAAACGTTATCTGGCTCCTTCTGATTGGAAAACATATTTCGGAAGCTCAAAAGCTGTACAAGCAGATATTGAACGTCTAGGAGATCAAGCGTTTAGCCGCGAGATTATTCGCCTTTGTAAGAATAAAGGCGAGTGCACGTACTATGAAGCAAAAGCACAATTTGATAACAACGTTTTGCTCCACCCAGAATTGTTTTACAATGATTGGATCATCTGTAGAGTACACAGAAAACATATATTATGAATGAACCCGTAGATGTTCTTATTTTTGAAGCAGCGTGGTCCTATATTACTCAAACAACGACAAACGTTCAGTTGAATGAGAAACATGGGGGTATATCTTTCAATGGGGATCGCACATCCTTCCCTTCAAGGTTTATTGGACCGTCAAAAATATCACAACGGATCCGAGAAGCAGGATATACCTGTCAAGTCGTTTCTTTTGTTCATTTTCTAAGTAAGCAGCAGTTGAAAGATATTATTACCAAGTATGTTGGTCCAAAGACTGTAATAGGTATCAGTTCAACCTTTGCTAATGGTCGGGGGTGTCGTTCTATCGCTCAATTCATGCGTGAGTTGCCACTCACTCCAACAAACAAAACAATTATTGGTGGTCCCTCTGCTCACATCTGGTCTCAATTGATAGAAAAGTATGGATATAAGTTTGATCATGTTGTTGTAAGCTTTGCAGAAAATAAAATTGTTCCTATCATTGACAAAATTAAAAATCACGGGTTGTCGAGAAAGGTCGTTTCTCAGTGGGATATATTGTCTTGTCAACATAGGTGGCACCCATCGTCTCATATCCTTCAAGGAGAGTCACTTCCGCTTGAATGTGCACGGGGATGTATTTTTGAATGTAAGTTTTGTCGATTTACAATGTTAGGGAAGAAAAAAGGAACATATACACGAGACATTAGTTTGATACGTGATGAGATGTTATATAATTACGATCACTTTGGTACAACCAACTACATGCTGACAGATGATACGTTCAATGATACACCGGAGAAAGTTGAGCAATGGGCAGAGATGGTTTCCACCCTGCCGTTTAAAATACAATATGTGACATATTTGCGTGTTGATCTTATTCATCGTTTCCCACACACAGCGAAACTACTTCAAGATTCCGGACTGCTCGCTACACATTTTGGTATAGAAGCTTTGACGCCAAAAGCTTCTAATTTGATAGGCAAGGCGTGGTCAGGTAAACATGCTAGAGATTATGTTCCGGAATTAACAAAAAATATTTGGGGTGATAAGATCAATGTTTTTATCTCCTTGATAGCAGGATTACCATACGAAACACCTGATGACTGGCAACGAACCGGCGAATGGGCAGTGCAAAACAAACTGAGTGCTTACTATGCTACGCTTGGAATAGAGAAATATAGAACCAACTACCAAGGAATTTGGAACGAAGAAGAAAGAGAAGGTATCAGTTACTTTGATATTCATGCAGAAGAGTATGGCTACAAGTTCATTAAACAGGATGGTCGACAAATGTGGATACTCGATGGAATGACTGAGCAGCAAGTAGCTGATACGGTTGCACCGTTAAATAATTATTTTGATAAAAACTGTCGTGTCACAGCATGGGGTACAATGGAATTGTTGTCTATGGGCTTTGATCAAAACTACATATTGAACAACACAAGAAACGTGGTGTACAACCACAAAGATTTACCCTCCCTCAGAACACAATTCATGTTAAATTATTTCAATAAGTTGATGCATAATGAGTAAAGCCGTTGATTTATTAATTATAACCGGAGATTCCAGTGTGGACTTTATTAGTAACAGCGAACGTATTGGAAAAGACGTACGGGCAATAAATCACTCGATGTATGAGTTTCATACGTTTCTTGGAATGAGAGTACTAGGGCCATACAAAGCTGCCTGGGCCGCCCGACAACACGGTTACAAAGTACAAGTTATTTCAAAAATACAACTGTTGCCTTTAGAAAAAATTATTGAAATTTGTGAACACTTTATTGATGAAAAGACGATTATTGGAGTAGGAACTTCTTTATTAATTTATCCAAAGGGCGACTACTCATCCGAAGCTTTTATAAAAAGACTTTCACCTGAAGGTGTGATTTATAAAATAATCAATACATTGAAGCACTTTCGAAGCAAATACAATAATAAGGTAGTTGTTGGAGGGTCACAGGCCATAGCTTTCACTGAAATTCTTTCTCCTGATTATACCATACAAGGCGACGCAGAAAACAAACTCCCCCAACTACTTGATCGTGTAAAAAGAAGTGGTCTTCAGAAAAAACCATATGATTGGCAGATAACAGGATGTGATTTTAAATGGCATGAATCTGATTGTGTAGTGCCCAGCGAGCCTGTTCCTATAGAAACATCAAGAGGTTGTATTTTCAAATGCAAATTTTGTCAGTTTGAAAATCTTGGCAAAAAAGTAGGTACATTTGAAAGACCGTTATCCTGTGTAAGAGAAGAGATAATTAATAATTTTGAAAAATACAAAACAACTCACTATTGGTTGACGGATGATACTTTCAATGATAATGATGAGAGGGTAAATCAGTTTTGTGAAATGGTAGAATCTCTACCGTTCCGAATAAATTTCATGGGATATCTCCGTTTAGACTTGGCACATAGATATCAAGATACAGCACGTCGACTTTATAAAGCTGGACTTGTGGGATGTTCTTTTGGCATAGAATCTTTTCATCCTGAAGCTTCGAGAGCTGTAGGAAAAGCTTTTAGTTTTAAGCATGGTAAAGAGTTTTTAGATCACTTTTACCACGATATATGCGAAGCAAACATTACAGTGAATTGCTGCAACATTATTGGTTTACCTGGAGAGTTTGTTGATCACCTAGAAAAGACACTCGATTGGTACAAACGACGCCCTTATATTCATACCAACTGGAGTGCGTTGAATCTCAATGATCCTAAGCGTATACCAGCCGGCCAATCTACCAGCGTCTTTGAACGAGAGGCTGAAAAATACGGATACACGTTCTTTCCCGACAAGACAGCTGATTATTGGGAAAGGGGAGAGATGTCAAGCATCCGTGCTAGTGAGATTAGGCGAGCGGTTGTACGAAAAATGAAGCTTATTAACCTTAATGCAGGGGAGCCATGGTCATCTCTTCATTATTTGAGCATATTGAAGCTAACACCTAAAGAAGCAAGAAAAATAGGATGGCTCAATTTATATACAGACAAGACAATTACTATTCAAAAACACAATTCACAGTATTTTGATCTGTTGCAGAAATATGTAAAACAAAGTACAATGTAAACCTCATGACGAGGTGTAAACATGAATTTAAAAAATAAATTTGTTCCAAAAATTAACGTTGTTCTTGTTAATAGATTCAACAATGAAGTTGTTGAATGTGATATTATTAATGAGGATGAGATTGAAGGTAAAAAGTTTTTTGTGGTCAAGGCCGCTCGGACTGCTCGTGTATTAAAACTTGCAAAGGATGCATATACCATAAAGAAAAGTTCAAACTAGTGTTGACTTCTGTTTTGTAATGTTTTATACTTGTCTCTGTTGTTAGTTGTTAGTTGTTTTTTTGTTAACCTTTGAAAGGAAATTATATGATGACTCAAAAAGAAAAACTGCGTTTGGCTTTCGAAACTGGTGCTCGTCTTACTTCTAAGCAGATTCGTGCTCAGTTTAAGATTGCTTCGCCTACCAAAGTTATTAGCCAACTCCGTCTTGAAGATGGATTTCCTGTATATGCTAACGTTGGTAAAGACAGCCGTGGAAACCGTGTTACGCGGTTCAAAACCGGTACTCCTTCACGTCGTGTGATTGCAGCTGGTTATCGTGCAATGGCTTTGGGCCTTGCCTAAATCCTCTAACTGAGGTAAAATAAAGGGACTTCGGTCCCTTTTTTTATATTTGGAGTTAATGATGAATGAGGAAACAGCAATGAACCCTACTTACTATTCAAAAGCTAATGAAACAGAACGCACTGCGATGCGTAAATGGATGTCTTCAATGTTGAGGATGGGTCCTGTTAAGGTTATCTTTCAAAAGAAAGATGGATCTCTTCGTGAGATGAACTGCACTTTGCAAGAAGGAGTTGTTGTTCCTCATGAGAAGACGACTGAACGTGTGAAGCAAGAAAATGTAGAAGTGTGTGCTGTATGGGATATAGATAAGAGTGCATGGCGATCGTTTCGCTATGATTCTATAACTCAAATTGACATTGATATTGCAAAATGATTAAACGTAATAATGAATTTATCAAGGTTGGCTTTACCTGCTCAACCTTCGACCTGTTACATGCAGGTCATATCCTAATGCTTGAAGAAGCTAAGGCTGTTTGTGACTATCTAATTTGTGGCCTACAAACAGATCCCACTATCGATCGACCTGACACTAAGAACAAGCCGATTCAGTCCATCGTTGAACGATATGTTCAACTGAAGGCTGTCAAGCATGTAGATGAGGTGCTGATCTACAGTACAGAACAAGATCTAATTGACCTCCTGCAGATCCTACCAATTGATATACGTATCCTCGGTGAAGAGTATAGAGATAAAGCATTCACTGGTAGAAAGGAGTGTGAGGATCTTGGAATGTTGTTCCATTTCAATAGTCGTACACATCGATTTAGTAGTACCGAGCTGCGTGGACGGGTAGCGAAAGGACAGTACGAACAATGGGAAAAGCAAGCATTTGTACCATCAGCACGTCCACCACAAGAAAATGAATAATGTAGCGGTTACTGGTTCAGCTGGATACATTGGATCCGTTCTTTGTGACATGCTCGAAGATCAAGGATCCAATGTCCTTCGGTGTGACGTAGATTTGAAGACGCCAGGATATTGGGGATCATTTGATGACTCTGATTTTATTCATGTGATAGACCTTCATCGCACAGACACAATCTACCATCTAGCAGCTACAAGCCTTGTAGGACCAGATTCCGAAGACCCACTTTTGTATATGTGGAACAACACTTCGCGCACAACAAACTTCCTTCATAAACTGATTCAGTTAGGATGGCAAGGACACATCATCTTTGCGAGTACTGCTGCTGTTTATGCTAATAGTGTGTTTGAACAACCACTTACCGAAAAGGATAGAACAGATCCTTTAACTGTGTATGGAAGAAGTAAATTACGGTGTGAAGAAGTTCTCAATATGAGTACGCATTATGGCATAAAGGTAACCAACTTCAGATTTTTTAACGTTGCAGGAGCTCATAATGACAAAGGTGAGGATTTATTTGACACACATCTTCTTTCTCGGATATGTTGGGCTGCGCTTACTGGTAATCCCGTTACTGTTTATGGTAATGATTATACCACTCGTGATGGTACATGCATTAGGGACTATGTTGATGTACGTGATATCTGCCGTGCGCAACTGTTTGCCGCACAAAACAAAGTCTATGGCACGTACAACCTCGGCACAAAGCACGGACTCTCAGTATATGAAATGATCGATAACTTTAATATGTACACCGGTACTAAAGTACACTTTAAAATAGGCGAACGTCGTCCGGGTGACTTGCATCATCTAACAGCAAATCCTGATTTGTTTATCAAACAGGGATTCAATTACAAATATAATTTAGAACAAACTATAACTTCAACGTGGGAACACTTTAAAAGGATTGGTACACATGGGCTTTGATGTAAATGAGATTTCTAAGAACTCAAAAGGTGGTACAGAACTAATGCGTGAAGGGCTGGAGAAGAGACTTGATCCTGCTCTTGTTGAAGACTTTCAAATTATTCCTTCACGTGTAAGAGAACTGAATGATAGCAAGATTCGTGTACTATGGCTTCATGATCTACCTGGAGACCCCGAATGTGATCATCTGAAAAACGGTGGACATGAAAAGTTCCATCAACTTGTTTGTGTATCTAACTGGCAGATGCAACAGTTTGCTGCGTTCTATCGGATTCCATATAGCAAGTTTATCGTGATTGAAAATGCTATTGAACCGATCTCAGATGATATCATTAATAAACCAAAGGATAAATTTAAAATTATCTACCACACTACACCTCATCGTGGTTTAGAGATTCTTGTACCGGTGTTTACCAAGCTAGCAGAGAAGTATGACTTCCTCGAGCTTGATGTGTATTCCAGCTTTAAAATTTATGGATGGGAGCAACGTGACAAGCAATATGAGGAATTGTTTGAGACGTGTAAACAGCACCCACAAATCAACTACCGTGGCACAGTTTCAAATGATGAAGTACGGAAAGCAGTTGCTGAAGCTCATGTGTTTGCATATCCTTCTATCTGGGCGGAGACGTCTTGTTTGAGTCTGATGGAAGCAATGAGTGCAAAATGTGTTTGTGTGCATCCCAACTTTGCTGCTCTCTATGAGACAGCTGGTGGAACAACCATGATGTATCAATGGCAGGACAATCCTAATGATCATGCGCAGATGCTGCATGCTCAGTTGGAAAACGTGATTAAACATCGTAATGATGATGTAGTAGACAAGCTCACAGGAATTCAAAGCAGCTATGCTAACCTACGTTACTCGTGGCAACGTATTACTGCTGTTTGGATTGATCTTCTTCAAAACCTAAAACAAAAATATCCTGATGCTGAAAGTCGAAAGCTAAGTAGTGGGGAAGTGTTTCATTATCGCGTTGGTTGACTTTGAGAAAGGAAACGGTTACAATCAAAGAGTCAAAACTCTTTAACCTACTATTATGATTCTCCTTGATTTATCCCAAGTAATGATATCTAATATCATGATGCAGGTTGGCCAGCACACCGATGCTATACAACCCGACTTAGTTCGTCATATGGTTATTAACACAATCAGATCTTTAAAGATAAAATTTGGTAGTGACTATGGCGAACTTATTATTGCATGCGACGACAAAAAGTATTGGCGTCGTGATTATTTTCCCTTCTACAAAGCAAATCGCAAAGCATACAGGGAAAAATCCAACATTGATTGGCCTGCTCTCTTTGACACTCTCAATCAAGTAAAAGCCGAACTCAAAGAAAACTTTCCTTACCGTGTTATTCAAGTCGAGGGTGCTGAAGCAGATGATGTCATTGGCACGCTCGTCATGAAATTTGGTTCAGAACTAAATAATGAAGACAAGATCCTAATCCTTAGTGGAGACAAAGATTTTGTTCAATTGCAGCAGTGGGGGAACGTTACACAATATGATCCTATTCGTAAAAAGGACATTGACTGTAATGATCCAGAAAAGTTTATTAAACACCTCGTTTTGAGTGGCGATAGAGGTGATGGTATTCCAAATGTGTTATCTGTTGACAACTGTTTGGTTGAAGGTATCAGACAAAAGCCCCTCAGAGAAGCAAAGATAGAAGAAATCCTAAGTACAGAATGGGAAGATTTGCCAAGTGAGATTCAACGTAATTGGTCACGTAACATGACATTGATAGACTTGACATTTATCCCTGAAAAGTTAAAACAAGAAATTCTTGCGGAGTACGAAGCGCAAGCCAATAAACCTCGTGATAAGATGTTTAATTATTTTATCCAACATAAGATGAAACTCCTCATGGAGTCAATTGGTGATTTTTAATGCGACTAGCTATATCTCAAATCCTTAAAACCTGTTCCGAACTTCCAGCAAACCAAAGAGCACAGTACCTAGCACAGAACGATACACTTGCATTACGTGTTGTTCTTCAGTATGCTCTTGATCCTCGTGTAGAGTTTATTCTACCACGTGGAACTCCTCCCTTCAAGCCAACGGAACATTTAGACCAAGAAGGAAATCTATACAGAGATTTCCGGAAACTAAGCAACTTCATTAAAGGTGGTGGATATCCGGATATGCATCCACTCAAACGGGAAACTCTTTTCATTCAGTTTATTGAAGGACTGTTTCCTGAAGATGCCAAACTGGTCTGTAGCATCAAAGATAAAAAGATTCCATATAAAGGTATTACCACAAAAGTGGTAAACCAAGCTTTCCCAGGACTCGTTAAAGAAAAGGAGTGAAACTCAAAGTGTCCAAACAGCGTAAATATTCAGATCTTTCTAAAACATTTGATCGCGAAGATAAAACAAGACATCAGTTCAAGGCTCAGAAGAACCTACAAGACAAAAAAATAATGAAGAACTTAGATAGAGCTCTACGTTCAAAGGATTATCAAAAACTAGCAACCATTGATGACTATTGAGGAGAACCCATGTTTAATTTTTTAAAGAACCTATTCAAACCAAAAAACACAGAAGGACCACATCCTCTTGATGGTCCTGTACGAGCAGCCACAGAAAAGGCTAAGCTACCGGAACCACCACCTGTAACAGAAACAGGGCTACAGGCAGAACCACCGCCTGTAACACCAATGTTTGTTCCACCGGTTGTTACTAGCGTCAAGGAAACAGTGACCCCTGTTGTGCGCTATCAGAGTGAACCAGCTGCACCTGCTGCTAACAGCACACACTGGCCATTCCCAACAGCGAAACCTGCGCCTGCAGTAGAGATTGTAAAAGAAAAGAAAACTCGTAAACCACGTGCTCCTAAAGCCGTTGTTATGAGCGCTCAGCCTAAAAAGAAAAAGTAATGCCAACGTACGCCTTCCGTAATAAGAAGACCGACGAACATTTTGATAAGTTTATGTCAATTTCTGCTAAAGAACAATACTTAGCGGAGAATCCTGACATAGAACAGGTCATCTCAGCCCCTGCGTTTAATTATTCCGGTACTGAAAAGAAACCAGATGCAGGGTTCCGTGACGTTTTAAAAGAAATAAGGAGTAAGCACGACAAGCGTTTTACGCGTAGCACAATCAACACGTTCTAATAAGGAGAATTACAATTGAACGTTAAACTTGCATATGCCAATGATACAGGATTCCTTCCTAACAAAAAGGAACGCAGACGCCGGATGCCTAATAGCAAAGAGTTTTTAAAGGTACGTCATATTACACCCATGACATGGGCCCAGCAGAATATGATAGAAGCGTTTGCTCGAGGTGCTAATGTAGTTGCAGTGGGATCAGCAGGAACAGGAAAAAGCTTTTTAGCATCCTACCTCGCTCTCAACGAATTACTTGGCAAGCAAGTAGAAAAGATTGTTGTAGTGCGTAGTGCGGTTCCGACAAGGGACATGGGTCACTTGCCTGGAACACTTCAAGAGAAGTCAGAAGTGTATACTATTCCATACAAACAAATCTTCAATGATTTGTGTGAGAATGGTACAGCATGGGATATTCTCACAAAGAAGAATATGGTCGAGTTTATTACCACGTCATATGTTCGTGGTATTACACTAGAGAATGCTGTAGTCATTGTTGATGAGTTTCAGTCTATGACAGCACATGAATTGTATAGTGTACTAACAAGGACAGGTACAAACACTCGTCTAATCATTTGCGGTGACACAAAGCAAACAGATTTAGATGGTAGACGTGAAAAAAGTTGTTATGACTGGTTTATGGGCGTAGCACAGAAGATGCCTTCGTGGTTCGATGTAACAACCTTCATGCATAGCGACATCGTCCGTTCAGACTTTGTTAAAGCACTTATTATGGCCGTAGAGGATTAAATGTTTAAAATTGAAAACACGTTCAAAGATCATAAACTTGAACGTGTCATGGTGGACGGTAAGAGACACTATCTGACTCCTGATGGTAACAAGTACCCCTCCGTTACTACAGTTCTTTCTTCAATGAACAAAGACGCTATTCAACAATGGCGTAACAGTATTGGTCATGAGGAAGCGCAGAAGATAACCACACAAGCATCTCGTCGTGGTACTGCCGTCCACTTACTTTGTGAAAAGTACGTTGCCAACGATCCAGACTGGGCAAAAGGTGCAATGCCTGTCAATATTGAGACCTTTAAGTCTATCAAAACGTATTTGGATAGTTGGTGTGATGTTGTGTATGCTAGTGAGCTTCAAATGTATTCCGATGAGTTAAAGACTGCTGGTACGTGTGATCTGATTGCTCGTATACATGGGATACGTACTGTTGCAGACTTTAAGACATCACGCAAACTGAAAGAAAAAGAATGGATTCTCAATTACTTCTACCAGTGTGCAGCGTATGCTATTATGTTGCATGAGAGGGAAGGTGTGTGGTGCCCACAAATTTGTATTATGATAGCAACAGATAATGATGGTCTGCAAGTGTTTATTGATCATACATCCAAATACATTAGAGATGTTAAGAACTTTTTTAGTAATTATCACGACCGGTTGTTGACCGTTTAATGAAGTTTTAGTAAAATGTTCAAGCTGAATCGTTCAGTATTTGTTTAACTTTGAAAGGACTTTATTATGTTGCAAACTGTTGAAAACCCAGTTGTTGCTGTAAGCTCTGTTACTAAAACTAATCCTACAAAAATCTCTTCTACCAAAAACGGTAAAAAGTCTGCAGCGCTTATGCTGTTTGAAGCTAATACCGATAAAGGTAATGGAGAAATTGCACGTTTGATTGCAAAAGAGCTTGAAATTACCTATGCAAATGCCTATTATTATGTTACTCGTGTATTCAAGCGTTAAAATGTAGCAGCCTACATATTGAGGCCTTCGGGCCTCTCTTTTTTCCTAGGAGCACTTATGAAATACGTATTAATAACGGCCAGTGGTCAACGTTTCTACTTTTATATTCGTGAGTGCGCCGAAGTGTATAAAGTTATACACGGCGGTGAAGTTTTTAGTGTGGATAGAGAAACAAAACTGATTGTATGGAGGGCAGACCATGCCAGAGCTAAGTACGGTTGAATATGATTATGGTTTGAAGCACTATGTTGCTATCTTATCAAATGGTGAGAAGATAGTTCTTGAGGCTACTGGTCTTCGAGCAGCAGAAGAAGAAGCATATAGATATATCGTACAAAACGAATTTACATCATTCTCCGCACCAATTACCTGGAAATGAGACTTCTTATATACAAAATACAAACATGGTGGCTTCGTCGTAAGATGAAGAAGCAAACAAAATTCATTTATTAAATTATGTATAGATGTTTAGTGTCAGGCGGGTGTTCTTTTGCTTATGGTTTCAATCTACGTAATAGAAATCACCGGTATGCAAAAATTCTTGCTGATCATATGCGCGCTGAACTCATAGACGTCTCTGGTGCAGGGATGTCTAATGAATTTATTGCAGCAGCAACGGTCTCGGGTATAATTAAAGCTCTTGAGTCTAAATCATATAAACCAGAAGAAATACTTGTTATTGTTGGTTGGACTTCTACAGAGCGATTTGAGTATTTCAATAGACATATAGGACGTATCATGTCTGGCTTCATGAATTTGACTCATCATGTTCATGGGGATATGAATCAAGAAGACAGAAATCGCTCTGAATTTATGTCTAAACATTTGTGGGATCCTTCTTATGGCTATTATAAACTGATACATGCATTTAACTATCTGCACAGCTTTTGCAAAGCGCATAACGTTAAAATTATTCACAAGGGTAATATTATCCATATAAAGGCTCGCTTTCCGTCCATTAAAATGTTAAACACAGAGGTGAAAAATAGTAGTCTTATTCAGGAAGCATTAATGGAGGAGTATGAAGAAGTTTTCAATGTATGGAGTCAAGAATCAACATTCCAAGAAGCTACAATGAAAAACCCTCTCGTGTATACTATTAACCCTAGATTTGATACCCATCCCAGCTCGGCCGGCCACGCAATGTGGGCTCAAAAATTAATACAAAAACATCCTGAATTTACCAACGTATAGAGGTTATTATGATTTGTTGGGGACTTAGTTATGGACATCATGATGCTGCCGCCGTTATACTTAACGATGATCGTAGATACGGCGTTGTGCATGCAAAGCGTTTTTATTCCAAAGACATCACAAGTGGTGACCTAGCTACGCTTCGTGACACATATGGTATGCCGGATAGAATCTATGTTCATGAGAATAAGTGGAGGGATGCTTGGCGAAAAATTAAAATTGGAGACTGGTCAAGGTTGATACCACGAAAGATGTTTTTTCCTGTAAAACCAATTGTAGGTAATCATCATTTATCTCATGCAGCCGCTGCTTTCTACACCTCACCTTTCCAAGACGCGTTAGTTATTGTGGCTGATGCAATAGGCGAACTTGAATCCCTTGCTGTGTATCGAGCATACACAGGAAAGCTCAATACAAAACCAATATACACACTCAAATATCCTCACTCGCTCGGTCTGTTCTATAGTTACCACACAGCACTCATAGGACTGCAACCTAATAAAGATGAAAACAAGCTAATGATGCTCAGTAAGCAATCTCGCTTCTATGATTATGATGAAGTGTTGGACACAATTGAAATGAGTCACTCGAGCGATTATAGTGTTTACTTTAAATGTAATAAGAATCTACACAGATATCCCAAAGAAATTGTGACAGATCCAACAGCACAGAAATGGATTGCGTCAACAGTCCAAAACGTTGTTGAATCATATATCATACAATTAATATCAAAATATATTAAAGATAGACCAGAAACAAACATTGTCTTCTCAGGTGGAGTTGCATATAATACGCTATTGTGTGACAAGATTACTAGTAAATTCAAAGACTCTCAGTTGTATGTTCCCAGTCACCCCGGTGACGCTGGAAGTGCGTACGGAGCTATACTGCAGCACACACATAAGCATGTAAAATTACACAATGGAGTAATGTATGTTGAAGAAAAAGTTCGGTAAGAAAGAACATCTTTACTGCGGTCAAGAAGCTATGACAGACAATGGCCATAAAGTCTTCATTGACAGCTACAATGAACATATTGTGTGGGTTCGTCATGTAGAGGAAGGTTGGCCTTTCCCGCACTGGGATTTTAAGACTCGTAAGCAGCTTACTCCTGTGCCAATTGAATATGAGGAAGCACCCTTCTGATGGATTTAGAACTCTATAGGTTGTTGAGTGAAATGCGTCACTCAGCTCGAGCTGTAAGAAAGTCTCGAGTAGCCCGGAGAAGGGGTAAAGTTGTACATCGTGAAAGATTGACTAAGGGGTGGACGTATCACTCTACAGACATAAACAGGAATTTTATGAGTAATGATATTTTTATTGGCGCATCAGATGTATATGATTATGTTACTTGTAACATTCAATCAGAACGTAACGAGCTTAAGCTTCCATCAGAACATGAAAAGCTAGTTGTTCTTGCGACTAGACCTAGTTGGATGGAGATTGTTGATGAGGTTGAACGTTGCCGAGTACATAAGTTTACTGATCGTCGTGGTCTTATCATAGATGATGAGTACCTATCGTACATGAGTTATGAGATCCATGCTTCTACTGTTGAGCTTAACATGCATGGTGATCCTGTGTTTGTTGATCAGTGGTCTAAAAAGATTAAGCAACGGTTTGAAGTTGTAGACAATGTGATTGAATGGATCTACAACAGCGACGGTGCTTCGATTGAAGTTCCTCTCCGTAATGATCGTCTACCATACGAAGAAATGTATCCGTGGCTTGAAGGTGAGACTCTTGGTGAGTACTATGATCGTTACACCCGTAGTGATGCATCTATCCTGTTACTGATTGGTCCACCTGGAACAGGTAAGACTACGTTTATTCGTGGCTTACTGCAACATACAAAGCAGAGTGCTGTTGTGACATATGATCCCTCTATCCTTGCTAAGGACTTTGTGTTCGCTCAGTTTATTGAGGGCGATACGAATGTGTTTGTGATTGAGGATGCTGATACATTCCTTGGTGCACGTCGCGATGGGAATGATGTGATGCATAAGTTCTTGAACGTTGGTGATGGTCTTGTTACTACAAAGAACAAAAAGCTGATCTTCTCTACTAACCTACCATCCATCCAAGATGTTGACCCTGCTCTACTGCGTCCTGGACGTTGCTTTGATATTGTTTACTTTAACATGCTGGATACCAAGCAAGCAGATGCACTGGCCAAGCGGTTGCATGTTGAGTATGATAAGAAGGAGAGTGGGCATTATTCTCTTGCTGAGATTTTCAACAAGCAGAGTCAATCAATGAGGAAGCCTACACGCAAGATGGGATTTGTATGATAGAGACGAGAACTCGTACTCTTGTACGAATGGTCTCATATAGGATAACAGCTTGGCTGTTTACCATATTGTGGACATATCTGTTTACCGGTAACCTTGGACAGGCTACTGGGTTCGCGACAGCGTTGCATATTCTGTTGAGTATCGATTATTATGTGCATGAGCGTTTGTGGCTAAGAGTTAAGTGGGGTTTAAAATGAATAAATGGACTGCATATATTGAGCAAGATGGAGACGATTTAATTCTACCTATTCCTGAAGACCTGTTGGATCAGCTAGGTTGGAAGGAAGGGGATGTGTTACTTTGGGATATTGATGATGTAACGGGACAGATAACCTTGAGGAAGAAGCCCGTGTGGTATAAACAACTATGGAGTAAACTATGGAAAAAGTGAATGGACGTCGTAGGTTTCTAAGAGGGTTTGGTCTTGGTGGTGTGATCGCTGGTGGTGTTGCTGCAGGGTATGTTGCTAATAAAGTAATCAATGAACCTGTTAGTCCTTCTGCACCGCTCCCTGCACCAAAGAAGGACATTTCTCATCTAGCTCCTGTTGGAGGGACAAGTCATACTCTTCAGATTATGAGAGACAACGATCCTCCACCTCCTCAGACTAATCCATACAATACAATTACCTTTCAGCCATCGCTGAATGAGAATGTCAATAAGGTCACGCTTACTGTTGGTAAGGACAATCATTTGTGGATGCATACTCCTGATGGTTGGAAGCGATTTGTAGTAGAGGGATGATATGTACGTTACCACAGATGTAGATGTTGACATCGAAGAAGTTCTTCGTGAGGTTGACACAGATGTATTGGTTGATGAGCTTGAACGGCGTGGTCACGACTACAATACTCAGTTTGTTGAAAGTGATGCTGCGCGTCAAAAGCTAGAAAAGATCTGGCAATTGCGACGTCTAGGCCAGGATTATGATGCAGCATTAGATGATTTAATCTATTATGTGCTAGGCAAGGTCATCTAATGAAGTATTGGACAATATGCTTTCCTGGTGAGCATGGACAGCATGTCCAGGAAACATGGAGTGAGGAGCAGATCCTGAAGTCATACTATGCTTATTGGATTCATAAGATGGCGGAAGCAAATAAGCATGAATTAATTAATGAGCAGAACTGTATTGATGACTGGTGTGTTGTGCATTGGGCTACAGAGACAGATCAATGGGGAAATAAATTATGAGTGAAGTGGTAAAGGCGATCAAGTATCTTGACCTTGGTGAACGTAAGTATGTTCAGTCCAAGAAGAATCCATTATTTGAGGGTGTATTCAATGCCAAGGCAGTTGCTGGTGATACTTACACAGAGACTGGATTCGTTGCTAAGCGTTATCGTATTGAGGTAAGGATTGGTGCTGATGCGTTCATCTCTAATGAAGATTCTATTCATCATAGTGTGGAAAGGACAAAGAGGCAGGTGATTGAGGCCATCTTTGGAGAGTTCCGTCCTCATTTCCGTCAAATTGAGAAGGCTATCTACGATTATGATTATCATGAGGCTGGGAAGCTATTGCACGAGATGGAAAAGAAGATGTATGAGGATATCGAATGAAGGCGTTGAAGATCACGAGCTGCTCTGATCCTCTTATGTGGTATAGGGAGAGGATTGGAGCTATCGTGCCATTCCTCGGTGAAGATGTAGATTACAAAGGACCTATCTATTGGAGTAGAGATAATGGTGGGTACAAAAATATTATTTTAAGGAGGGATGCCGAATTAATTGATATTCCAGGAAATGAAGTAAACCAATTATTTGATCAAAACAATTATCCACAATAGGAGGGTAGATGAGTACAAATGTATTAGACAGCCGTAATCAGTTATGGATTGCTGCATTGTCGTCTATTTTAATTTTAGCTATGACTGTAGCAGACTTTGCTGCTGCGAAGTTTCTCGATTTTGGGTTTGTTGTTACTCCAGCAGGAGCGTTGTTATTTGCTGTAGTATTTGTTGTTCGTGATATGTTGCACAAGCTAGCAGGAGCTGCGTTTGTCACCAGAATTATTTTAATTGGTGTGTTAGCTAATCTAGTTATTGCAGCGTTCATGTATCTGATGACATTTATTCCTGCTCCATCGTTCAGGCCTAGTGTTAATTTTGATGCAGTATTCCGTATGAGTTTAGGGATTGTGATTGGGTCTGAGATTGCAACGATGATTTCTCAGTGGGTGAATACGTGGGTATATCAGAAGTTGTGGGATAGGGATTGGACATCGTGGGGTAGGACATTTATTTCCAATCTAGTGAGCTTGCCCGTTGATGCATTCTTCTTTGTAATTATTGCATTTAGTCTGATGCCATTAATCCTTGGTGGTAATGCAATGGACATTAATGCAGCAATTGCAAGGGTTGTATCAGGGTCTACGTTGTTCAAGTTAGCAGTTATTCTTGCGTTGACGCCATTGGTATCGTTGGCGCCTACGAATGAGGATGCTAAGCATTTAAAATAATGTAGAGTGTAGTGCGTGTGGGAATTAATTAATTAGTTCCTACACCAATATATTCTAGGAGAGAGCATGAGCAGACGACCATTAAGGTTTATTACAAGAGAAAAAGAAGCAGAATTAATTAATAAGCTGCTCACAATAGTTGATACTACGGGAATAACTCCGGATACTTGCGCAATAATTATGGCTTCGCCAGATTATTCAGCAACTGTGGCGATGCATTTAGCGCATGCATGGTCTCAGGGAGGCGATATGATTCCAATAATTCCTATTGATGTAACGTATCCGGATGAGGATTCTGAGTATTATATCAATAAGATGAAGTATGATCTTGAGTGGTATATTAGATTGCCAAAGAAGCTTGTCCTGGTAGAGGCAGGAATTATTAGGGGTGGCAATTGGAAATGGATGTTGGAAGTATTATATGAATTGGGATATAGTAGAGACGACATTACTCTCGTGGCATTAATGGAAAATATTAATAGCAGAGAGAAGAGTGATTATGTCGGAGAGTACTATGATGATGAGAAAGAGGAATTAATGTTTTACTTCGAACGATACAACAAGCACTGGCCAATTAAATGAATAATGTAATCCCAATATCCGCGCGTTATGTCCAGGAGACGGACATTATATTTGATGCAGCCAAGTTGAAGGCAGAAGTAACGCAGTTATATTCTGTATATCAGAGGGATCAAATTAATTTGAGGAAGCATACCAACATGGATGATATGTTGGGAATTACGTATGGGTCTGGGAGTTTATTTAAAGATGGTAATGTATTTGACAAGGATAGTAGTTGGGACACGTATGTGGATGCGTTCAAAGACCTTTATTTAATTGAGTGTATTAAAAGTATTGAGCATTTCATGTGGAAGCATGGGAGGAACAAGATAGGGAGAGCTCGGTTAATGAGGATGAAACCGAAGAGTTGTCTCACGTACCATAAGGATGACAGTACCGTGAGGGTGCATGTTCCTATTATTACTAATGAAGCTTGTTTCTTTATTAATAATGATATTGTTGGTAAGATGCACAAAGAAGGATGTGTTTACCTGTATGATGTAGCGTCCAAGCACACAGCTGTTAACGCATCAAGGGATGATAGGATTCACCTGGTTGTTAATTGTTATCAGTAGTAAACTCGTTTACCTCAATTAACGAGCATGTATTTAGCGAGAGCTTTCCAGTTAGGAGAGTTAGTATTGCGAATCTTAGCGACGTTAATGAGGGTGCGGAGTGAGATTTCGCGAGCGATAGTTTTGTTCTCGCGGATGACGTTTAGTGCATCATTTTTTACATTGTAGGAAACGCCAGGCATAAACTCGTCGGTAGCCATGATTGTTTCCATTCGTTCGATCTTTTGATCGGTAGTCATGCTAAGGTCAACGTTCATGGAGCGGCTGCGGATAGCCTGGGAGATTTTGTCTGCTTGCATGTTTGACACAAAGACAACACCGCCTTTGAACTCAAAAACGCGAGGAAGACCATCGTCAGTGAGTGAAGTGTTCCATGTAATGATCCGCTTGTCATACGAATCAAGAGCACCTTTGAGCAGGTTAAGAGCATCAGGATCCTTCAGAACAGAGTCACAATCATCAAAGACAATGATCGAGTTCTTGTTCTCAAATAGGATCTTATAGAGGCCTTTAGCAGTAGAGAATCCCTTGACAACACGGAAACACTTACGAGAAGGCACTACTTCATCGACAGCAAGCTCGGTTACATCAGAAAGACCAGCAGCCTTCAACGCTTTGATAACAGAATACGTTTTACCTAGACCACCTTCTCCTGTG
>Ga0129333_10000318_pt1 | contig 36768 bp, 12 predicted proteins | sample CPB6_08_DNA_FD_94474 | JGI IMG/M metagenome (GOLD analysis project Ga0129333, IMG submission 94474) | Freshwater to marine salinity gradient microbial communities from Chesapeake Bay, USA - CPBay_Sum_0.6_0.8_DNA | ecosystem: Environmental > Aquatic > Marine > Coastal | place: USA: Chesapeake... | reverse complement strand
TTTTGCACCATTTCTAAACACTCAAACATTTGCTTTACACGTTTTGTTTTTCTAAAGCCGATTACTGTAGCCCATAATGTATTACAACTATGTGGCCCTAATGTTTCTTCGCCCGTGTCAGTATACATCAAATATTTGGTAGTATCGTGACAAGCAAAATCGTCCATTACATCAAATACTTTGTTGAGTTTGTCGCTGTTGACCATGTAGTCACTATCAAGCACTAATGTTTCATCATATGGACTTAGATCATAGGCTTTATATCGTCCCTTATTGATCCAAATAATGTTTCTAAAATTATTAGTAGGGTCAGCATCAGTAGTAATGACTTTATCAAACTTATAACCACTACTAGAAAGTAATGATTTTTCGTTTGTGATGACTGTTACCGGTAAACCTAAAAAATGATTTATACGATTGGCTGTATATTCAGCCATTCTGTAATAATCATAACTGGGACTGTTGAAGGCAAATAATACGACCCCACGTGTCATCTCTTAGCCTCTAGTTCTTGCCATTCTTTTAGATATTCTTGTGATACTGACTGATATAATTCTTTTAGTTTATCTAACAATTCTATACGATTGACTTCAACCGGGGTGTTGAATGTGTCAACCAATACTAAAGTTTCAGTGTCAAAACTATTTAGGAACGCAATGGTTTCTATGTCTGCTTTCCATAGTCCGCCCTGGTCAGCGACAATAAGTTTGTCTTTATACTTTTCTTTTAGATAGTCTCTTGCAGCGTTATGTTGGAAACGTGCTTTGGCTTCAACCAGTAAACTTTTTACGTCCATCAAAAATACCTCGTCCAAGTATTTAGATGGAGATTATAAGTTACTAATAAAAATCAAGTTACTGAGACAGAACCGGCTAGTGTAACAGCACCCCAAGTGTTGGCAATATTTGTTTGCTCTGGGGGAACTGCTGTAAGTGTTACAGTTGAACCTGTACCTACAGTTAGACCGTTTGGAACTTCATCCCAAACTGTGTAAATTGTAATTACGCTACCGTTACCAGCATTTGAACCTGCTGCACCGTCAGTCTTAGCAATTACAGTAATGAATGAGTTGACGTAACCTGCAGGTGAACCAGTTGCTGTTTGTGTGAATACTGTTGTATTTGCACTGCTTAGTCCAAAATAACCTGCTGTTTGAACATATGGACTTGGGCTATTGCCACCACCGCCAACCTTTTGGAAGCCACGATATGAAGTACCTGCAATAGTTGCAGTAGTTGTGCTGTCCATACCACTGAATACTAATGTACCAACGTTGCTGGCTAGACCATTGAACAATGCATTGATACCTGCTGTGCTATTTGAGTGTGCGCAAGTAATTTTTAGTTGTCCGCCTGCATTGAAGAAATAACGTGCAGCATCTACGTTTGCAAATGTTGCAGTATGTGTCCATGTTGCTTGATTGATCCAAGTGCTACCTGTTGTGATAGCATTTGCAGTTGTTGAACCCTGTGTAGCAGCATTACGACGGCTGCTATAAATTGTTTGTAAGTTTGTAGGGATAGCTGAAAGATATGTCACAACACCACCTGCTACTGGAGCAGTTACGCTAGTGATGCTTGAACCCTGATGTGTTGCTGCATTTGCAGTATTGTTTACAAGACTTGCCCAACTTGTAGCAGCTACAGTTTGTCCTACGGCTACGTTTGCTACAGCAGTTTGACCATAACCTGCTTGACCGCTACCAGTTGCCCATGTAGCATTCAATGTATTTGCTGTTGATGTGGGATCACCACCTACCAAAGTGTTAAAGTCTGTTGCTTCGACTAGACCAAATTGTGCGTATGACATCTGTAAATTCCTATAAACTTATAATGTATTTATCTTATAGCGACAATTGCTAGTATCTGATCTAAATCTTCTGAGTTTTTATCTTCGAGGCTGCGGCCAATTGTATTGAAAGCAGTTGCTTCTCCGTCTTTTGCCCCTCTAGCGATGCCGTTTCCTGCACTTACTAAACGTTGTCCTTTAGTTACTTTGCCTAGAACTTTTACTTTTACACGACCTGAAACTGCAATTGCAGGATGGCTGGTATTATCACCTGCTGTGGCGTTTAGAAGATAAGCAGCCGTATTTGATACAACTCCAAAAATATCTTCACTTAGTTCATATTTTACAGCAGTAACTTCTTTTTGACCGCCCAATTCTACTACAGTTCCCGGATCATATAGATCGTCTGCTGCAAATCTTTCTGCTATGTCAGCATAAGTTGCTTGTATCGTTGAACCTGCAGTCAATGTCCATGTGCCTGTAATTGTGCCGGGAGTAGAACTTGCACCTGTAGTCAATACTGAAGTTGTCAATGTTACAATATTAGCACCAGTAATATTTGCATTACCGATAGTTCCAACCTGAGAAACGCTGATAGTGTCACACTCTATATTGGCTACTGTAAGATTATTTGTGATAGTGGCATTATTGGCTGCTACGTTACCGGTAACAGTTAATGCTGCGAATGTAGTGACGCCGCTAGTACTAGTTGAAGTCAATACCAACCAATTGTCTGCTACTGTTTCTCCATCTTCTGGACAGACACAAAGTGTGTTATCATTGGTGTTATACCATAATTGTCCGCGCAATGGATTTGCAGGAGGTTCAGTACTTGCAAAGTTCTCTAAAATGTGAACAAAGTTTGTATCTAAAACCTGACCATAACCGGCGTAGTTACGTCCTGGCAGTCCTAAAGAACTGCTGTTAGTGTTGATTTGTCCGTCAGCGATAGTACATAGTACCTGTCCATCGCTCTTAACAATCGTATATGCCATAGTCAAATAACTCCGCTAGTCTTATTTATCTCTATATAGTAATCTGGTTTGTCAGGCTTTGAATTCTGACCGTATAATCGATCTGTATTTGACGATTAAGTGATTTTTGAACTGGGTGGAAAATAACATGGGTAAGTAATCTAGTAATCACATTACCGTCATTATCTGTGCCATAATTGGCTAACAATCCCAATTCATCAAAAATAAAATCGGAATCTGTCTGTGTGCTGTTGTCAAATGCAGATTGTCCTGCAGGCTCGCCGTAATCAAGCAAGCACTGAACCAAAATATCTGTATAAAATTTACCAGAAGTATGGTTCACTGTCATCTTATTACGTGTGGGATCTAAGTTGAAAACACTGGTGTCGTCAACGATTTTAGCGTAGGTTTCATTATAAAGAGCAGCATTTTGTCCCGTTGTGTTGGGTGGTAAATATGTTATGATTCCTGTTTCGTCTACGCTAGCACCGCCGTTACCGAAAGCCATTTGATAAATCTCACCGTAACCGCGATTACTTAGAGTATCAGCTAATGCTTCGCTCATATTTTCGTAATTGATAGCGTTTTTCTTATCTACGAAAACTTCAAGGGTGTTGGGATCATAGATTTTCAGAAATCCCTCAATTTTATAAGATATCGTAATCATCAATCATCCGCCCTCTTTTGAACAAACACTTCTTTGCTATTTGGGTCAAAAATCTTTACATGAGATGAGAAGTAAACACCGTTCAACTCATTTGGTTTTCTGGTCTTTTCTTCCTGTTTCTTATCGTCAGGTTGCGATTTATTCCCGTTATTATTATTTATCATTTATGAAACATCCGTTCTTAGGAATTCCGCTGCTGACCCTTGAGCAATCTGCAAGGGGTCGCCCTGAGTTGTATTATATACCCCGGGTATAGAATTCCAAGTACTATCATAATTTATCTGATTCATCCTGTTGTCAGATAAAAGGCTATATACTTCTGTGTCTGCCGGAATGTATGTTAGGACGCTTGATCCATTCACACCTCTAGCAACGTCACAAACATTATTGACTGGGTCTACACTTTCTAGTCTCATGTATTCTCCAGAAATATAGATGATTTTGCCTTCCAAGCTTGTGATCGTGAGAACATCGTTTTCTTCTATCCAATAACCTTCTTGTATCAATATGCTTGGGCCCAATCCAGTTGTTTGAATCTGTAGGTAATCTGGTTCTATATATCCCTCTCTAGGACTTGTGTTATTGTATACAACAACATCAACTAGATCATCTTTATCAGCGATCAATGGGATGACATAATAACCAAAAGTTTTCGCCGGTGTTATGACATTTTCTTGTATATTTTGATTGGTAATATTTGTTACATCCTTGACATGTATTACTGTATCAAATTCAGAGACAGGTCTTGTTATCCATGTACGTGAATAGTTATTAGCTCTGTATACCACTCCAACACCATTCTTGTCTACGATGTTGATGTAAGTTTCTTCATCAGGAGTTGCTGAAGGCATCATGCTAGTGATGATTATTTCATCGCCTGGAAGCATTGGATATAGTATACCTACTTCATTGGCATCATATAAACGCAATGAAGAACTTGAGATACGCATACCATTTACTGTTACCCATAAACGGTCTACATTATTTTGTTCCCACTGACTTACACGTATGTTACAACTTGCGGTCGTTGTCAACAATATTGCTGAACCCTCTCTTGTTGATGAGATTGTAAACTTATTGTTCAACAAATCGATTGTTTTGACATAGTAAACAGTGCCTGCTATAATTTCAGGTATTGATGTGCTTTCTCCTAATGCAATCTCATTTTCTGTAAAGATGATAGGTGTATTGATTTCTAATCCTGACACATCAGCAGCATCAATATCATATGAGTTGCATGATGTAGCATTTGTAGTGGACAATATCCAATTGTAAGCAGACCAAGTAAATCCACCTGATACATAACTATCACATATAGTCACAGGATAGTTGACAGCATCAACATTAGGGTTGTATGGTTGAGAATACAAGTCAAACATTGTTGAATCTATCACATGTATGTAGAACGTATTACCATTTAGTTGTACTGAACCAGTCAATCCATCTAAGCGTACTGGAACATTATTATTTGTAGCGTTAGTAAAGCCATGCGCATCTTGTGTGATCACGCGAATAGCAGGTTGACCTCCTACCAATAAATTCATCAATCCAGTTCCTGCACTCTTAGGATAAATGTCTAATGGATCATCGACATTTGCAACTTGGAACTCGTTAGTTGATGTGTTTACATAGCTCAACTGGTACATAGTACCATCAACTTTGACATCACCAAACTCTGAAATTAGTTGCGCAGTGCCTGTACCTGAACCTACAGCAGTTGCCATGAAGTTTGTTGCATATGCTTCACCACTACCCTGTGATGCAAAACCAGTGCCTACAACATGTCCATTTGCTGTAAATGTTTTTGTTATGACCTTACCGCTTCCTGCACCACTTGTAACTGCTGCTGTGAATGAATCACCGACGTTATATACTTCACCTGAAGTACCTGCTACTATATTCCAAGTAGCTTGAGTAGTGTTTCCTAAAGTAGTAATTACATATTCTGTACCTATATTCATGAATATAGGGCCACCAGTTAGATTTATGATCGTAGCACCCACTGACTGCCATGCTGAATCACCTAGTGTTTCGATGTTGTATTCTAATCCACTTACAAGTTCATTTGAACCATATAATCCTGTGCCGGTAGCAGTAAAGATCACACCTGCTGTATTAGACGCTGCTCCTAATGATAGCCAATTAGTCGTCCCTACATTATCGATTACATACTGTTCGCCGACTACAAAATTACCTGCTGGTTCTAGTGATGCACCTGCAGCAGCCCAATTCGTATTACCTGCTGTCTTGATTTGATAATATTTGCCTATTTCAAAATTACCCGCAGTCACAAGTGTATCAACGCTTGATTGGAACATCACATACTGCCCAACTACCATGTAGTCAGTATTGTCTGCGATGAAATAAGTTCCATCACTAGTATCAACTTGTGTTTCAGTCAACATAGGTGATATAGTATTCAATATCGTTTGAACGGCTGTCACTTTTATAGGTGAATTTTCATACTGTGTGTTCAAGTATTGACGTTGTGTGTCGTTGAATGTAGTGACAGCAATTCTATCTGTATCTGATACTGGGTTATCAAATATAACTGAATTGATGAATGGATTTACATAATACTCTGTTGGCATTAGACGTAAACCGTTTATTTCAACAATAGCGTTTGCTGAGTTCTCATCACCGATATAATTGTCAAGATAATATGTTGTAGTATTATCTCCTAAGAAACTCTGAGTTTCTGGAATTGTATATCCATACTGATGTGGTTCAGATTCATTGAAGAATGAATATGAGATATAATCAACATCAGTATCATATTCGTTGCTGAATATAACTTTTGCTGTGACTTGATTGTTTGCCAATGCTACAGCATAATCATTAGTGATGAAAATTATTCTACCTAATCCATTAGCCAATGATAATGTTGGTCCGCCTTGTGTTGAAGATATTGTAAATTCTGATGAATTTAGTATATCCTTGATATAGTATGTCGATAATGATCCTATTCCACCAAACATACCTAAACCAAATCTAATAGTTTGACCAGAAATCAAATTAGAAGTTTCATATGTAACTATTGAATTTGTAGAAGCCTTTGTTCTAATAGCAGTATTTGTATAACCAGCAAGCAAGAACTGACCATTATGGAATACAGCAGGTTCGCTCCAATATTGTCCTGGACCTTTCTGTATGATTACAGTCATGTCTGAACCTGATCCATCAGTCAATGAATATATAGGTCCTGCTACTCCGTCGATTAGAGTATCGGATAGAGTGATTTTGCTAGTATCTACATTTATAGTTTTTACATAGTATGGAGTATCTAATTCTACACCACCGAACAACTCACCAGTGAAATAGATTTCACCGTTCAAGTCAAATCTTTCTATGTTTGCAACAGTGATTGAATCAGTCAAGCTATCGGTTTCTATGGCTTGTGCGTCTATAGGACTTGTGATTTCTTGTACGATGCCGCCACCATTTGATCTACGATCACTATAGTTGCAATCAAGATTTATTTCTTGGAATCCTGTAGTGCCGTTTAGAGTCAATGGGTCAGTTTGTGTATTTGATTTTACTAGTTGATCACCGTTGCCTACTTCATAAACATCGATACGCAATAACTGTGTACCAGTGATGTTATCATTCAATGTTACTAATTTCTGTACCCAATCTATTGTATAGTCAGTTACAGGATATAATCTTGTACCTGCTCCTTCGTTTACTATATATACGCTTACCTGCGCAGGAACTTGTACTACTTTATCGAAACTATAACTATTGTCTAGGTTCGGCTCTAACTCTATGCTTACTGAATCGTAACCAACATGTGCGTATTGTGTAGCATCCCAATTTGTGCCTGGGCGAGTATTTACGATCATAGTCAATTGATCACTAACTAATCCAGGAACTAATTCTTCTGGGCCATAACCAAATTCGAATGCTGCACCCTGAACAGTATACGGTGGTACGGGGTCAGTGAATATTTGTGTAGTATCCCATACGATAGAACCAGTCAATGAAGTTGCTTGTAATACTGTATTATTATCACCTACTATCGTCCATTCTGCAAACTGATCTGTTTGAGTATAAATGATCGCATTTAGATTTTCTGTAGTATCAGTGATTTGAACAGACCATGAAGAACCGTCAGTGCTAGTAATCAATAGGCCATCATTACCTACTGCTGCAAAGATACCTTGATCATATTGAACATCATTCAGTGTATCTGCCGCTACATATGTTAGTATCCAATGATCGATGGCTGCTGCACGATATACAACACCCTGTTCACCTACTAGTACAATGTAATCGTCATCAAAAGTAATAGAACGTAATGTTGCATTCTGTTGTGCAGTTGTTCCGCCTAAACTATAATCGAAATCGGCGTTAGGAACTTCTACCCAACTCTCAGCATCAGTACTATACAATACAAGTTTAGAATTATTCTTAGTACCAACAGCTACATATCCTGTCAAATATGATGTCTCAACATATTTGATATCGTAAATATAACCAGTATCACCATTTTCGAAAATGTAAGTTTCTCTCCACAATGAGCCGTCTGTGCTTACTACGATGTCACCACCTACTGCGACCCATTTGCCGTTTCCATGATCTACTGCGTTGAATGATAATTGACTTGCTATCAACTTTTTCTTGAAGTATTTGATATCAGCAAAATCAGTTCCATAAGGTACAAAGAATCCATTAGCACTCCATACTCTGCCATTGTTGCTAATCAACAATGGATGTGCGCTGCTAGCAGAAGTCATCACATAAACGATTTTCTTTTTCAAGTCAGTTAGTTGCATTGGCTTATTGCCTAACTGGCTAATATACCAATCATCAGTTACTTCTTGATCTGCAACCATACCTGAAGAGTTAGGCATATTTGCAGGTAGTAGATAGTTCAACTCATCAAAAATCACAGCAGGCATGTTTACATGCTTAGGATAGAATGGTTGATCGCTTAGTTTAGTATCTAGACTAAATTGTTCTGCTGGATCAAATTGATTTCCTTTATATGTAGTATATGGGTATGTTAGTCCTGTAAACAATTGAGAAAGTTCTGCACCGGGCATGTTGACTGTGGGTTGATAATATCCCTTCACACGATCTAGTGCGTTTAGTCTACGATCACCGCTATTGATTTCTTCCCATTTGCCGAATATAAATTCATCATCATTATTTGAGATGACGCAACTATAAACTCTATTGTTATATTTTACGATACTTTGAGTGAAGTAGAATGGTTCAGGCAATAGCATGAATGAGCCGGCTTTTGCGACTGTACAATTGATTGTTTGACCGTTAGCAATAGTCAATGCTGCACTTCCAGGATTATTTGTTACTGTTATAGTTGTAGACGAAGGCTTGCTTTGAATATAGTATACAGTACCTAAATCTAATTCGTTAGGTATATCTGAACCAGTAAAGACTACCGCATCATTATTATTGAATATAGTTGAATCAGCTACATTTATAACGTTTGATGTTCCAGTAGATGAAGCAGTGGTTGCAGTATATCCAACATAATCAAAATTCAATCCACTTACTGGTAGTTTATATAAAGGATCATAATATACATAGAAACTGTTTGAAGTTCTTACTTTCAAGTAATAATTTTCTGTCTGTCCTGCAGGAGTACCTGAGCAAATTCCTGAAGTTATAGATCCATTAGACTTAGCAGGTAGTGACCAACTAAATGTTCCCGGAATTACAGCATCGATTGTATTGACTGTGATTGTTAGATCATTGTCAGGTGAATTACCACCTAATACAGCACCCGGTATAGTGATCTTGTTACCTATAGTAAATCCTTCTCCGATACCATTAGTAGGTAATACCAGTCTGTATCCTCCTAGTATATAACTGACATCGAATGTAGGAGTGACAGTGATTTCTTGATTCCATTGAACTGGTCCTGTACCATTTGACAATGACATTGCAGGTCCGTTCTTAGTAGCGGCTACTGTGATATATGGTGAGCCAGAACCTGTCATTGTTACACCGCCGCCTGTGGTTAGTTGTAGTGCAGAACCTGCAAGTGTTTCTTTTATCTTGAACTTAGTAGCATCTGCTATACTTTCTATGTAATAAGTTTCGCCTACCTGTACACCGCCCAATGATTGACCACTGAATACTATAGGCATGTTTACATATAATGCAGAAGTGCTAGCAGTCATTAGGGTATCAGTAGTTGATGAAGTGTATGTCACATCTACTGTGATTGTTCCTTTACCGCGAACATAATACACAGTTCCTGCAACTAATCCACCGATATTAGTAGCAACTGTAAACGGCATGTTTGTGTACATACCTGTTGTTCCGCCGCTAGCTTCTGATATAGCTACTATATCGTCTGCTGCGGATATATTATCGATTGTTCTTTCTAGTAAATCGCTGTAAGTAAATGTAGATATGTTTGTATATTGCTGACTAGTTGGATAGAATGTAAACAATTGTCCGTCTACTTGTCCAGGACTTGCAGGTAGTGAAACTTCCATCATCAATGATCCAGCACTGATTGTAGAGTTTGTTAGATTTACTGTATTCTCCTGGCTTACCAAGAAGCAATAAGTATCATTTGCTTCAGTTACCGGGTCTAGATTTACTTCGGATCCACCAATTGTTTCACTAATAGTTATAACGTTGATACCGATTTCTCTTACATAATAGAAATTAGATTGTGATATATTGCCGAAATCTGTGACCGTAATACCTTCTTCGACCATATTACCGAATGCTACTCTATCGCCTACATTTATACCATTAGTATTTTGAATAATCAATTGGTTAGCAGCATTTATAGATGATACTTTTATTCTTACAGCATCATCAGTTGTTGACATAGTAAATCTTTGATTGTCTAATACCGATGTAACGTAATATGTTTCATTTACTCTTATGTTACCTGCTTCTATTCCGGTAAACAACAACGAAATACCTGTGTATAATCCTTCAGTACCACCTTGACCTATTTCTGTTAGAGGTATAGTGACTACATTGTTTGTATCTGTAGATCCTACTGATCGTATACCTGGATATTGAGTGTAAACGATTCCCTTGTTTACCACTTGTGCAGTAAAGCACTTCATACCCAAATATGAAACTGTGTAATCTGATAGGGATATTGGACTACCTGCAGGTGTTTCACTAATCTTGAAATTCTTCAAGCCATTTATTTCAACAATATAGTAAGTTTCACCAACAGTAATATCGGGGCCTACATCTCCTGTAAATTTCACAGGCATACCTAGTGTGAAACCTATAGTTGAGCCTGATGGATTTACGTCATCATCATTATCGCTAGAGTAAGTCAATACTAATTCATCATCAACAATCTCAAGTATATTGCGCTCAAACAATGACCATTCAATGGCTTCTTCATTTGATACTTGACTGACTGGTAGTACTAAACCTTGATTACTTGCAAGTACGCTGTTTATAGGAGGCTGAGTTGATTCTAAATCTATTGAAGAACTTGCTACATTTATAAAGTTATTATATGATCCTGCAAAGAAAGAACCATAGAAACTTCCTGGAACCCAATCTGTTACTTGTGAATCATATGTTGTTCTATCATAACGTAATGTTATGTTATTTTCTCTAATTGGATATGATGAAGATATAGCACTGGCTTTTGCACCTAACTCCAATCTTTGATCTCCGGATACAACTGTGTTGCCTATAGGAAGTCTAAATGTGTCGTTTATGCAATCTGCGTAAGTTGTATATAAAGCTAAGATCGTCAATGGAGAATATTCAAACACATGTACATAGTACCATTGATTATTCTTTAGACCATCGATATTTTGGTTATAAACAACTATATCACCTTGCTCGAAAGTTTGATATGAGTTGAGACTGTAAATACCAACACCGCCTACATTACCGCTAAGTTGCTCGGTGATTATTGTACCTTCTAGAATATTTCTTCCTACAACTGTAGCATTAGCATAAATCGTGCCTGATACTACTTCTGTTACATTTAGTATGTTTCCAACTATGCTACCTGTAATTTCTGCTGTAGGTACTGCATAACGAACTAGATCACCTGTTTGTATTTCAGGAGCGTCCAATTCAATAGTGTTATTTGTAGAGTTTACACTACTACTAGTAAATGTAGAAACTACTGCAGGTTCAATAGTGATTTCAGGAAGAACTGCATAACCTGAACCCGGATTAGTGACGTTTATGCTGATCACGCCGTCTAGCGACATAACCGCTTCAAGAACAGCATTTTCTCTTGGTTCTGGATACTTGTTTAGATCGATACTTGCTATAACTCTTGGAGGACTTGTATAGCCTCTACCGCTATCCAACACTACTACAGCAGGCAAATCAATGTAAATATTTTCACCAGGTATGTGATTATAGATAGCAGTGCCACCGACACCTCTTGTCAAACCACTTAGAATATTCAATGCACGATCAACACTGCTATAAGCGATCAATTCATATTGTGTTGGATCTTGTACGCTAGCGATTTTTATCAAACCATTTACTGGGAATCCGCTAGCATTCTTTACAATCAAGAAATCACTTGATAATGTCAAATAAGAATTCAATGTAGTGATTAGATAGTTTTCTTGACCAACTAAACTTACACCATAATTATTATACCATTCTTGATATTGATTTTCTAACCAAACATTTGCGCTAGGTAGATATTCGTACTCGTTTGATGGGCTAGAATAAACTAGTTCAGGAGTTACAAATTTGTTTATTTGCTTATTGAATGTTGCAGGCAAATCGAAATCTGTAATAGTGCCTGGATATACATCTGTGCCTGTGTAATCAAATAAGAATTCTTTTATCACAACGTGATATGGTTTTGCCTCATTGACGTAACCTTCTAAGAATTCTTGATTATCGCTAATATAGTTTTGCAATGGTTTTAGTTCGCGTATCTTGTGAGATACATCGACCAAACTAGTCTTGTTCAACCATGGTAGATAATTTTCATTTTCAAGTGTCTCGGTTTGTATATATTCAAATAGTAAAATCAATGAACGATTACGATGAATCAATAATTCATTTGTATAGATTTGTTCGTTCAATGCACGTATGATCCAACGTGTTTCCTGACTTGGATATTGATCGTATAATGATGTGCTAAAGAAGTCACCACCGAATCCTACTTGTCCTTCTTCATAGTCATAAAGTTCAGACTTGAATTTGATAGTACCGTTTTGTAATCCTATTCTAGTCCATGTGCCTACAGGATCGACATATATTTGCCAATAATCAGTGTTAGTTGGATATGTGTTTACAGGTACATCTTTCAACGAAATGTAATTTACATTTTTATATGTAACAATCTGTCTAGACAAGTATGTATCCGTAGACACATACATACCTAAATAGTTATCGATATTGTCATAACGATAGAATTCGCTAGATCCATTACTATTTTGTTCTACTGTTACGATAGTTCCTGTAGGTACTGATAGTGCAGCTAGGTCTGAATAAACAGGTACTTGCATTACAGACTTAGTGCTATCGTCATAGCCGGGCAACCACCAGTTGATACGCTCCCAATATAGAGTAGTATCATAGAATTCGTCAGATTTATTCAAATAACTTGCGCCGGGACGTATCTCAGTTATAGGATATAATTTGAGAACACTATTTGCATATTGAATATAATTTTTCAACGCAATGAAACGATTATAGAAGAAACTCTGTCTTGGTCTTGTGTTTATACCTGACTGTACTGCCTTAGGTAAGAATGGATCAGGAACTATTTCGTCCTCTTCGCCTATTGTAGTATCATAGTTTACACCGCACAAACTATCAATCATCTTATCGTATAATGATTGAGGGAAATAAATTCCATCTGCAACGTTAGGTACGCCTGGCAAGAAATCACTTGGATAATCTTCTCTTATAAGTTGGAATTCTTGATGCGCAGGGTTGTCATTTGTGCTTGTGCTAAATCCTAAATGATATACTGTATCATTAGCATTGATATACTGCTGTGAATTATACAACGCAAATGTATCAGGTGCTAACGGAGCCATATAACTAATACCCGATTGTAATGGATTGGCTATATAGTTTGCTAAATTGATATCGGCTAATGTTTTGCCTTCCTTATTGAATACTATACCAGAATTTCTTACCCAGAAATAATAAACAGGTTGTATAGTGTTGGATGCATTCAATGTTGTTTGGACAGTATATAGATTTATATCTCTAGGTACTCCTGAACCTGTATATTCGCTAGGTGGAACACTGCTTGCTATCCAGCTATATACAGCAACATCACTACCCGGGAATAGTGTACCCCAATATTTTGCATTATAGACATTATCATTCTGATGATAATTGATGTATCTTATATTGGTTGTATCAAACCATATAGTGCCTACTTGTTCAGCACCCCAAACAAAACCTGCTTGAGTATTATTTGAGTTGTTATAAGTAGCAGGATCGATGTTTGAAATTACATCGATATTTTGTCTTATTGCACCAAATAACTTACCCTGCAATGGATCAATATAATCAAGATTGATTAGTGTATCATTGGTTTCCGCGCTGAATAATTGTGTATTTTCTATAGCATTTATATCAACGATAGGATTAGTTTGTCTTAGAACTGACCAATCTTGTACACCTGCTTCGTTTACATAAACAATAACTTGTCCGTCTACTTCAGTTGGTTTATAATAAGGTGTGCCAACTACTACCTTATTACTATTGAAATCTAACGCTGTGCCATAATATGGTTGTGCGCCAAATGTTTGATCTTGGGCGTTACAACTTTGTGCGTATGTATATGCTCCTATATTTTCTAATGTTTCATTATAATTTCCTAAATAATCAAACATGTAGACAGCACCGGCATTCTCATAACTTTCTAAGAATTGCGTAGCATTGTTATCAAATATAGTATCATTATCTTGATTTAGATCATCAACAAAATCAAATGTAGTGTTTGCAAAACGAGTACCTACTGGTGCGCTTGTTACGAAACTATTATTTTCATTGAATTTTACAACTGTACCAAACTGAGTAGGTCCTGCAACATGTGGGCATGTAATTACTTGTGTCTGAGAAAGTACTTCTAAACCTAACTCAGAATATGTTATTTCGTCCGGTGCAAATATAGTAAGTTCCGCATTTGCTACTACCAATTGTGAGTTTACAACACTAATTGAAAGTTTGTTATTATTTGCTACAGCTTGAATGTTAGTGATTACTGCATTGTTTATAGCGGCGGCTGCACTTGCAGCATCGCCTGCGGGAATCGTTACACTATAACCATTGATCAATAACTTACGAGGTGCAGTGACATTTACTTCACTAGTGCCATCAATATATCCAAATCTTGCACCGCTATATGTAAATCTATAAACAGCACCTTCTTGATTATTTTTACTTAGTGCGAAAGGCGCGCCTACTAAGAATTCAGTACCAAAAGTATTTGTATCTACGCTTGTACCAAACTGTACACCTACTCTAGGTGTAGTTTCTGTTGTAAGTGTTTGCGCTAATGTAAACTCATTTCCGCTTACTGTTATAATATCACCTGTATTATATACACCATTGTATACTAAATTTGATCCAGTAACTGTGTAGTATGTTGGTTCTACTAATGTTCCATTTCTATAAACATATAATGGATATCTTGTAAGATTGCTATTAGGAGTCCATGCTAGTTCAAAACTAGTAGCTGCTAATGGATTATATTCGTTTTGAGTTTCAATATTTTGTACTGATCTTTGATAGACATAGGCTCTACCCCAATTTGCGATAGTAGGACTGTAATCATTACTTGGTGCGCCTACGATTAGCGTATCGCCATAATAATTTGTAGCGAGACTATAACCAAATTTGTCTGGTGTGACTGTCGGGCCGTCTATAACATCCAAGTACTTATAGTTAGCTAGATATGCTGTGCCAGTTCCTGTACCTGGTTGAGCATTTTTTATAAATGTTATACCTACTTTATTTTCGGCTGCTCCCAATAGTGTAAAGTCTGTGTCACCTAATGATACTATTTGATATGTGCTGCCTTGAACAAAATTTGTAGCAGTAGTCAATATTTGTTCTCTTTTGAATACATGGATTTTGTTTCGTGAAGGTGTAGGTGAAGTTTGCTCATCAAAGTCACTTACATAGATCCAGTTTTTATCTCCAGAAATTGCAAGTCCCTTACCTAAATTAGTGCATCCTACTGGTGTGAATATTCTAGGTAAACCTGTAGCATTAGGCTGGAAATTTAGAGCGAACGGTGATTGATAAGCTGCCAAGTCATCACTTACTACAGTATCATTGACCGTTAGCACGTACACTCTAGGTGTACCAGTTGATTGTGAGACAACAAATATATTTTGCTCATGTGCGATTGTAGTGCCAAAACTTGTTCCCAAAGTAAAGACTTGGTCAGCTTCATATTCTTTAGTCAATGCATCATATTGGTAACGATATAATTTTCCAGCGCCTGGATCACCTATCAGATAATCACCTAATTTAGTATAGGCCACAGAACCACCAAAAGTAACGCTATCTACTCTTGTAAATTCTTTATCATATTGATAGTTGATATCTTTCTGATATACTGCCCAACCACCATCATCATTTTGATCTACCCATACTCTATTTTTTACAAACTCATTATTCAATAATGGGAGATTTTGAATGTCCCCTGGCTGATCAACTCGTTGACTATTGAACTTCAGACCTATACCTTCACCAGTAATTTCTCTAGAGCTAGGTGGTAATGTTAGATTGATTATAACTTGGTTTGGATTTACTATTTGTAGTGCAACATAGTATCCATTTACGCTACCATCAAAGTTTACTATAGCGAAAATATCATACTGAGATAATCCGTGTGGCTCTTTGAATATGATAGTTGTAGTGCCATTTAGATTGCTTCTAGCTTGTAAAACTTGACCTATGCTAGTAGGTGTGAGTATCTGCCATTTTGCTAGATAATCTGCGATCCATACATAATCACGAACATAGAAGTTATTGATAGGTACGATCAATCCATCTTTATTGACTGCTGCTGCCAAATTGCTATAAAAGTAACTTGACATCTTTACGTCATTGAAATTCACATATCCTGCATTAGGGAATAATGGATTTGGTTCATAGTCAGCTTCAGATAGCGTAGGCAACACATTGGTAGTTGTCAATGGTCTACCATAGTTGAACAACGAATATAATGGAATTAGTTGCTGCGCGCCTTGTATATCGTTGCCATTAGTCAGGCCAAATATCGTAGGATTAGAAACTAAATTCTTTTGGTTTAGTTTGAATTCTACGAAATTGCTATTCAATACTCCACCAAATTGTGAAGTGAGTATCGCCCAGTTTTCATAGATGTTATAGTCTATTCCACCTTGAGCCAATTGAGCGCCCTTGAATGCGTTCAATGTTGCTCTAGTTCCCTTTTCTTTGATCATGTTTTTATAAACATTGACCTGAGTAATATCTGTCAAGTCTGCGCTTGACATGTATGGACGTTCACGGAATCCTATCAAACTGAAACTTAGTTGATCGGCATCTTGTTCAAGATTTGCCTTATCTACATCATAGTATAACGTAGATTCATAGCTGCGTGTACTGCTGTTAGGTAACAGACCTTTTTGTATTTCATCGTACTCAGTTCTCTTCCAGTCGCGTTCGTTGAATAATGTGTTAGGTTGTACTATAGTCAATGCAGTCCAATATTTGTTTTTGTATTTGACGATGCTGCCCTTAGTATACTTGTATTCTTTTTTCCACTCTTGTATGTTATCTTGATTGTATATAAATCCGCTAGCAAACAATGTGCCATTCCATTCAGCACTCTTAGTACCGCGAACATACATGCGATTCTGTTTCAAACCAGTAATCAAATTATAAATGACATCGTTGAACAAGGTAACATTATCAAATACTATACCATGTTCGATATTGCTCAAACTAAATTGTCCATATGCAATTGTGTCGCCGGCATTCAATGTCGTAGCAGAGAATAATGTACCTTCTCTTAGTATCGCTAAGTCTTTATTCTCTATTGGATATAAATTTTGATTCAATATAAAGTTTTGCTGCTGGAATACTAGTGGTTGTACGATCTGGCTTTCTTTATCAATTATCAATGTATTAGCTGCAGGGTTCAAAGTAATTACACTTCCAGTCTGCCAACCAATTTGTACCCAATATAAGAACTCAGCAACCATTTGTTCCCAAGTAAGCTCAATTCCTGACTCTTGTACAGTAAAGTTTGCTCCTTGAGTTTCTAGATATTTTCCATAGCTCAATAAAAATTGTGCTACTTCTTGGGTGCTATAAAAAACTGTGCCGTACGGTACAAGATCGGTGCTAGTGCCATAATCTACACTGACTTCTACTACTTGGTCTTGTACTATGATTTCTTTAGTATTACCATTCAATATTGGTTTTAGTATTTTGAAATAGTTTGTTGTTTGGCTATTTCCAAGTACTTTATATCCGCTAGTATCTACTTGAATAATAACAGAACTGTACATCAATCTGTCATATGGTTGATTTTCATATAACAAGACTTGATAACTTTCATCAGGAATCAACAGACTTGAATTTCTTGAATCTGGTGTACCTTTTTCTACAAAGAATTTTAGTAATGTCTTATCGCTAAATCCTGCTAATCTGTGAACTAGTCTTACGTCCAGATCACGCAATAGATTAGAAATGTTTTCAGTCGCGCCTACACCTAATTGTTTTTCATAGTCAACTATCCAGTTGATATATGAAGTTTTGGCTGTGCCGTTGCCATAAATTTGAATTTGTGAAGGAACAAGATGACTTCTATTGTTGACTAGATATTGATTGAATTCTTCACTATATTTGTAATCGTCAACATCTACGCCTAGATTGAAGAAGTCTGCTGGGCGCATTAGAGCCTGCAATCTCATCAAGTCATAAGGATATGTTGAACTACGACGATAACTAAATTCTACAGGAGCATCATCACCTATAGTCCAATCTCTTTGGAACTTATTAGGATTGTAATTTGCGATAACACAGTCTAATGGTGCTTTTAGATTGCCCTCATCGTCTACTGGAATTATTTCTAGTAAACCTGGACGCTTGAAGTTTTCAAGTACTACAGGCGCGCCATTGTTATAATCAATACCGTCTTGTAAATCATTCCATAATATCAAGTTATCACTTGTCCACGGCGCTGGACCATAACGATCTTCCCACCAGTCTGGCTTGTTAGCATAACCTAACATTTCCCAAGGTGTTTCGTCGGGAGTAGAAGTATCATAGTAATACTGATAAATGCCGCGCCAAAAACCTTGACTAATCAAACTGTTATCTAATTTGTTTGTAGTATTTTTGTAGTTCCAAGTGTATGGATTAGGTTTCAAATAAATTTGTGTTTTATAATCTAATCTATTTTGTCCGGTCCAATTTAAGAACGCAGGGCTGTACATCTCTAACCATTCATCATAGCTGAATGATGTATCTCTAAAGTATCCCGGTACGATATCAGATGCCTGTATAGGCAAAGTATTGCTTAGTTTGAGGTTGTTGTAAACTCTAGTTTCAAATTCTAATAAAGCCTGATCTCTGTAATCTATTAGCAAATTCAATTCAGCGTCATATGTTCCATATAGTTTTGTATATGAGCCATCATGACCTACGATAAAATATGTAGGTTCAATATATGAATTATCTAACACTACGCTAGGTATTGTTACAGGATATAATCCTAACTTAGTTGGTGTATTTGGTACGTATGAACCATAAGTTTGATTATATTCTTTGATAATAATTTTATCACCATTGATCAAGTCTTTCGTGATGATCAAAGAAGGGCTGTCAGTGCTGATGACATAATCAATATTCTTATACAACTGTCTAGTTATAGTAGTACCTTGTGTAGTAGTTTGAAGATAAACTAATACACCATCATAATTTGCAGTTGTAAAATCATATACCTTACTCAATGGGTATGTACTTGTGTCGGCATCGTTGAAGAATTGATAAGTGTTAGTGATGTATGATGCCTTGTTTGGTATCATGTCTGACCAGAAGAAAGGCATGTCTTGATTTTTGACACTAGTAATTACATCTAGTGCTTCATCTAATAGTGCTGAGGCATCAAAACGTTGTTGGAAATCTAGTTTGCTTACTGTATCAACCAACAATGTTTTGAACTTGACATACTCTCTGCTGTTGAATAATAATGCGTCAAATAAATTATGTTCTGTTTTACGTAAGAATGCGCCGGGTAACGCTAAACTTGCGCTATTTTGAATGATTCTAGTACCATAAGGAACAACATCACCCAAATCTCTCATGTTGTTTGATCCAAACATATCACCTGATGCGTTTGGATTGTTGATGAACATTGACTGATAATGTCCTCTTATGTCACCTATATCAACAGAAGTTATATCAGTATTGAAAGGGTTATTGCTTAGGTTGATAGGTATAGTATAATAAGCTTGATTGCTTATTTGATCGCTCAATATCAGCACTTGTATTGCTGTATCAACGTCTTTATCTAATTGTAAATGTATAGTTGTCGAATTAGATTGATTGGTGACTGTATAATCAGTACCCAATACTAATATGTTATTGTTATTATAAACTTGGAGGCTAGGCCATATAGTTGTATCACGATCTAATTGAGCAACGTCACATATAACGCTATAATCAATAGTTTCTCCGACTTCTAGATTTATAGGTGGTACATTAGCCTCATATTTGAAATTGAACACTTGATATTGAGTACTAGGCGCTATAGCTGTTTGCCATCCTAATAATCTTGTAAATGTAGTTCTACCTGTTGAATTATGTACATAACCTGCATTTACTTTAGATCCGGTTACCGGTGTGTTTTGCTGCGGGCCACTAACATAATCGAATGTATCGCTGTTCAACGATACATCAAATTTTATATCACCTACATTGTTTATAGAACTAAAACTGATTGGGAACCCAAGAACGCTATCGTTTACACCAACTTCAGGTATATCATAACTGAATAGTTTAGAACCCAAGAATGTGCTAGACTTATAGACCTCTTGATTACCAAAACTTATATTATTTTCATCATAGACATTGAACAGAGGTGCTTGATTTACATCATTTTTTTGTTGCGCTAATACATATTCAATATCATTCCAGTAGAAACTATTACCCTGATTATTTTGACCTCTCAAGACTACAAATTGATCGTTCTCTAAAATTTGACCATCAACTGCTTCAGTAAGTGTTATTACAGGATATGAATATGATGTAGTATTTGCAAAATTTACCACATATATTTTATCTTTTACTAATGGATTAGTGTCTGCGGCAAAAACAACTCTTGCTCCCGGAAACGCGATCAAGTCGCTATTATTTTTCTCGCTAGCAACAAAACTTGCGTTTCCTACAGTACCAGCCAACAATGCAGGGGTTGTCCAAACAACAGTTATGTCATATGCTCCGTCAACTTCTTCGATTTCTAAAATTCTAGTGTTTGTGGGCAATTGACTGATTTGATTATTGATCAAATCGTTTATATACATACCTGCTATTAGTGTGCCTGTAACAGCATTCACAGGTATTTCTAAACTAGTTACAGTCAAGCCTAATGCTACGCCTGTTCCTTGATATACTGTACCTGAACCTACAGCAGGTAACAATGCAGTTGCGTTGGATGTGAAATTCTTTGTTACTGCTGAACCACCTAAAGGTCCGGGAGTTCCTGGATTCAAGCAAGTAAAGAAGTCTCCTACATTGTAAGTGTTTCCACCATATGCAGTACCTGTACCTGTACCAGGACCTGTAGCTCTGAAATTTACACCAACAGTATTACTTGGTGCACCGATAAGAGTATAATCTGTAGTACCGATTGTTGCTATTTGATAAATTGTTCCGGGTACGAAAGAACCGGCATTTGTGATATAGCCTGCTATCTTGTTCCATTGAATTTGAGTTACGCTACCTAAACTCTTTATCACATACTCTGTACCTGGTATGAATGTTCCGGGTTGCGCAACTGTTGCTCCCAAGTCAGCCCAGTTAGTGTTACCTAAATTAGTTATAGTATATGGATTGTTATGAACGATCTTATCACAATTCAATGATCCAGTAATAGTAGACACAAATCTTGTGACTAATGCAGAACCACTACCAGCACCTACAATCGTACCTGTATTTGCAGCAGTAAAAATATCTCCGATCAGATATGTTATGCCAGTAGTTCCGGCTATTTCATTCCAATCTGTAGCAGTTCCCAAATCAGTTATGATATACTCTACGCCGGGAACAAAGTCACCGTCTACAACAGACACAGCGCCTAATAATTGCCAAGTATCAGAAGTTGTAGTACCTAAACTAGTTATTTCATATTGTCTGGCTTCGATCAACCCACCTGTGTTTACGCTAGGGTTAGGATTGATAGTACCTGTGTATGTAGTATATGTGTTGATATCAGGATAGTATGCAGATTGACCTGCTACTTGATTGAAAGCGTCAGTAGTCTTTGTGTCAATAAAATCAACTGCTGTTTTCGCTACAGTTCCTGAATTGAATAATTGTAAGTTAGGATAAAATTCAATAATAGGTCTTTTAGCTTTATTAGTAGTATTACCAAATTCTGTCAGAATATTAGGATTGTTCAAATATTCTGCTGTTGCTTGAATTACCTGTATATGGAACCAGCGATTGCTACGTGACCATGCATTTAGATTTAGGCTATTACGTGCTATAGTAATATAATCAGCAGTAGTAGGTATGAATAACGCAGCATCATATGGTCCTATATCATATGCTAATATATCATATGGATTAGAACTTGAAGTTGTATAATCTTCAGGGCATACTAATGATTGTGTAGGTATCAATTGAATACCTGTTCCTACACCTTCAACATAATATTCACCTGTCAAATAACTTGTAGGTATTACGTCACCGTCAAAAGTAACTTTCAAACCATTTGTAAACTCTATTCCATTGATGCTAGTATAATTCTTTTTACCTAATATTTCTGTATCGACATTCAATGTATTGAGTTCATTGCTCTCAATGATTTTGATGATGCCTAATTTATTTGCATTTGAACCATCTTGATAGTATAAAATATCGAGTGGTGCAGAAATATATGGAATTTGCTCAATTGCACCTGATGTATTTTTGAAGAATCCTAGTCCTATATATTGAGTACCATATAATGGTGTTATTTTAGTCAGTGACGGAATCAAACTAGCAGGGGTCAACTGTAATACAGGATCATCAATATCACCCACAAATGTGATCAAAAATAGATAATCATTTACCGGAACACTAAATCCTTCTTCGAACAAACCTTGATTGATAGCTGCTGTCATAGTACCTGACGCGGCGCTTGGAGGTGTGAAAGTAGGACCGTCTAATGATTGTGATATAGTTATTTTATTAGTGGTTGAATTTATTGTCTTTATGTAATAAATTACTGGATTGTATAATGAAACACTACCCAATCCTGAAGGTATGGCTGCGCAAGTAAAAATCTTACCAGGCTGTAAATCATAAACACTAATGTTTGTAGTTGATACTGTTTGACTCTGTGAGACTGTGTATGTTGGATAGCCATTCAACGCAGATGCTACCATGTCATATCCAGTGATAGTAGTGTCTGGAATTACTCCTATGCCTGAAATAGTCTGTCCTATACTGAAAGCACCGCTTACTACATTATAAATTATTAGCTGTGTACCATTTATCTCAGCATTGATTATACTATTTGGAGTGACACCTGCTTGTATCCAATCGGTTGTTCCTAATGTTTCGATATAATACTTTTTACCAATAGTCATTGATAATGTGCTAATAGGGCTAGACACATTTTCATTATATGGCTGTATGTTTCCAAAACTAGTACCAGTGAAAGTGAGTGTTCCACCTACAACTAAGTCAGTAGTATCGCTTACTGTGATTTCTCCCAGTGCTGATATGTCAGTTATTGTTGCTGTCTTAGCAAGTACTAAGTTACCATTATTATAATCATAGTTACCAGATCCATAGAAATTGCTCACGTATGCACTTTCAGATGGTACTCCGGTGTTGTAAAATAAAACTGTTCTTCCATCTAATGATGTAACATCGTCTATTCCGCCGCCGATCTCAGATAACTTAGATCCATTTATCTGACTGAATGGTTTAGTGCTGACTACGCCTACTGCGACATTGCCTGGATAATTATATTCATCTTGTGCGTCTTTGAAAGGAACGTTGAACGTTACTAATCCGCTTGTAGCACCATTATTGGTTACTCCATATATATCTCTTGTATAAAGATTTGGCTTAGTAGGACTATATCCAGAAACGCCCGGTTCACCTTGAATCCAAAATTGACTATCTTGATTTACACTAAAAGTATAAGTACCACCGCGAATCAATGTAATTACGGGGTTATCTGTACCTGCACCTGAACCGATCGCACGTATGTTATATACGTTAGGTAAATCTCTAACAATATAATCATTTGTTTTGAAAACAGTAGAAGCGGCTACTGATACTGAGGGAGGACCGTCTGGCAACCAATAGTATTGGTTGTAGTTGATCAACATGTCTAAGTTAGTAAAACTGTCCCAACTATAAAATTGACTTTCGAACAAACGATTATTGTCGTTAGTAATACCGCCCTGCATTTTTAGTGCGTCTAGTATACCTGGGTAACTTATGAAGTCTTTTGCTACTGACTCATTTTCTTTAGTGAAGACAACGCCTGGTTCTAACTGATAATCTCTTCTTACTTTAGTAGGCTCAGTAACATAATAGTCTAGTGCATTGATTCCATACCCTAGTTTGCTACCAACAAATCCTTCAATCTTTTTAGTTACTGGCGGATTTACTAGTTGGTCAAGGGTGGCTCCAAGAAACTGGCTGTTTGTAGGTGTTTGAAATATTTCTGGTAGAAAATCTAATGTTCTTATTCTAGTCATCTTATGCCACTTGTAATTGATCTGGAGTCAATGCTGCTATTACCAATACATCGTTTGATGTAGCAGCGTTTACAAATATTTCGTAAGGTGCACATTTTATTTCATAAAGAGTACCGAACTTCTCTGTAGGATCATTTGGTACTAATACTGCTGAACTGATAAGGTCACCTACTTCATTATGAAGATATGCGCTCAATTCACTAAAATAGAACGTATCACCAAAATTCCAATTGTTGATGTTGAAATAATTATTCATTGCTGTCAATACCGCACTTCGTATCTCGCTATCACTCGCTGTTGTGTTCGAATCTTTTATGACTTTTATAGTGGCACGTAACGCAGGTGATGCTTTAGGACCAAATAAAGGCTTGAACACTACACTATTTAGAACCACAGAATCACTCAACATTTTGTATTCGTTTACCTGACCATAACTTGCGCTAAGTTCTGCTACTGTTGGTCTGTCAGGTTGAGGTATAGTATTCGTTGTGTCTTGAATATAGTTTTGATAAGCAGTATAATATGCCTGAGTAACAACATACAAATCTATAATGTTTGTAGTAGCAGGATCTATACGTGTAGTATTGTTACTATTATGTCTATACTGATAACTTAGTCCCTGTCTACCATATCTGATACTATATTGTGGTTGCAATGTTAGTACATAGAACGGAGTTCGTACTGTCGTATCCTGAATAGTTTTATAGAACGCATCTTCATCATATGCATAGAATAACTGTCCAACTGGATATTCATACTTGATGACTTCAATTTGATTTTTTGTTGGGTACTGGAACTCAACATCACTAGTTGGAACTATTTGCAATCTTGTCAAGTTTATAGCGTCTTGAATTTCTTCAAAGAACACATACTTTTTAGTTTTATTAGTTGGAGTTACACCAGTAATATCAGTAAAGAAATCTGGATTCAATATCAATTGTTTGTTGTTTACGTCTGTGGCTGATATTTCAACTTCAAAATCATTGATGTATCCATCTGTTTCTACAGGTTGTCCTATAATATTGATTTTAGTATCACGACCTAATGGTGTTGATGTAGGTGCTCCATTTGATCCTGGCTCTGTGTTTATACCTAGTACATTGATAAAATCTTGTAAAATCTTACCTGTAAATGGATCATAGACTAGTTCATCTAATGCAAATGTAAATCTGGTATCACTCACGCTACCAAAGAAATAACGCAATGATTTATATTCAACAGTATAACGATTTGTATTTTCTTGGCTAGTAAATCTTACAAACCAATTTTCATCTTCGATACTTTGAATGCTCCATCTTTCTTGATTTATTAGTAAAGAGTTATTGAACACGAGGCTGAAGCTTTGTTGCAATTCTATTTTGATAATTGCTTCTTGTATCAAATTCACGCTTAGTGAGTTGTCGAATACAGGTATGACCTGCTTCAATATACAACCTGAAGGCACATAACCATTTAGAGAGATAGGTCCAGTACCGTTAGCAAAGTTACCTTCACCATTATTAGATCCATCACCTACAACATTCAATGCTGTTGTCCATAATGTAGTTGGATTTGTTCCAGCTACGCCCTTTATCAATCTATTATTATTGTCAAAATAATATCCATTAGGTGCTTCGAATAATAATAAAGCACCCTTAGTGACATATTTCAAATTGTTGCTAGAAAATATACCTGTTTGTACTGGTGTTTTTATACCTAAATCTAGTATGTAAAAATATCCGCTTTCGCTATTTGCTTCAACTATGCTAGTTTGCCAATAAACATTTGTGTCTGTAATAGTTGTATCAATACCGGGAATATCATAAACTACATTGAATCTTTTATACCAGGAACCAGTAGCGTCACTTGACTGTGCGATATAATATTGGTTAGCACGATTATCTGCTAAAACTCCTGCCAATGTATCTGTCAAAAAAGCGATGATATCACTAGTATTGTTTACAGTAAATGTCAGATCACCATTAGCATAATCTTCCCATAATGCTCCATCATCACCGAAATTATTGATGCTACTATATTTGCCTGTTGGGTCAAGCAAATCTAAATTTTTGCTTACGCCAATACTGCTGCGATTAATCGCTTTTGACTTGATGATTGAACTGTATAATGTATACGGGAAGTTATTGTAATCTTCTCCATTTACCATACGATTCTGTGTATAGTAACGTGTTGGTGCACGTTGTTTGATGCTTGCTATTGTTTCACGTGCCTGTGCATTGCTTACAGGTTCTAACAAAGACAATCCAACTGTCAATGTTTCTGCTCGACCTTCACGACTGATATAAGTGAAAGAAACTGTGATGCCCTGCATTTCGGTTTGATCGATAGTATATGTCAAACCATTGCTTGCACGAACATATGCTCTGAATGTTCCAACTGGTATATTGCTGAACACACCATCACCAAATACATAAGTTACTTGGTCGTTGAATCTTGAGCTTACGCTGAAAATATTTTTCTTGCTTGTCTCAGTTTGTAGATATGCGTCGGCATAGACATTATCTACTTTTTCCCATACAATTCTATTATTGTTGTTATCGTTTAGTTGATACAACCAAGTATCTTCATTATTGATACCCTGAATATCGATATCTACTGTTTGGTTAGCGATTTGCTGTTCTAGCACAAAGTCAAAGTTGTTTAGAACACCTTGTTTGAAATAGAAGAAATATCCTGTGTTAGGACTTGCAAATCCCAATCTATCGTTTCTATATAACATATTGAAACGACCAGTTGGTGCAGGGGGAATCTCATAAAGAAAATCTCTGTCTGTGCTTGTAACACTTACAAGTTCAAAATTCATGTTTATACCATCAACAGAGCTTGTGAATGGTACTATAGGCAAACTTCCTGATGGTATTTGCAATGTGTATTCTGCTGTAGTGACTCCTAAAATGTCACTAATATTACCTGGACGTCCTATGCGCTGTGTGTTTATTAGGGCAGCGTTGATGATAGTATTGAACTGTTCAAACCAACTTGAGTTTGCTGGGTCGTTCCATAATATAGGTATATTGCTTAGGTTTATACCATTCAAATCAGTTATGTTTTGGGTAGTTTGAATGCTTGTAACTTTTAGATAGCCCTGTGCTTCTATGTTACGTTTTGGAGTATAACTAACTAAATTTGCTAACTTGATTACGCTATCACGGCGTTCGGCTGTGTCTATAAAATTTTCACGCGCATTCAAGTCACTTCTAAAAGCAAGACCCTGACCCATGAACGCCATGACATCAAGCAAAGCTATAAATTCGCTTGATTCGATATAGTCATTATATGTTTCAGGATAGTAGACACGCAAATAATCTATGAAACTCTTACGTAGTGTTTCATAGTCGTAACTACGGAAGTCGGCTTCACGGAATGTCTGGTATAAAGTTTTCCAGTCATTCACGCCGAATAGTGCTGCTTGTCTAGTGCTTTTAGCCATAGTTACTCTCTGTTTTTATTATTTATCTTACCTAAAAAACCGAGTTTAAGATTGGACTGAAGCAGTATTTGTGTTGCTGTCGAAAAATACACTCAGCACCGCAGCTTGATTGAAGGGTACAACAGCCATTTGTACTTCCATCATTATGCCATTTTCTTGTGTATAGGCTTTGACATAATCAATAACCATTCTTGGATCTAAACTGGCTACCCTGCGTATTTCATTTTCTAATTCAAATTGAACATCTTGTGTGTTAGGATCGAAAACAAAATCCCATAATGTAGTACCATACTGCGGCTGTCCTACCTTTTCCCCTATTCTGATGTTCAATGCATTGATGAAGTTTTGTATAACTAATTGCTCATCTAGTATCTTGAATTTTTTTCCCGGTATTACCGGATTAGTAAGTGTGCCGGGACCGCCACCTATACCTGAATTGGCATTAGTAGTTTTTGGCTTATATGCGTTGATCGTGCTGAAACCTATATATTGTGGCATAATATTATTTAGTAATCTAATTTTATGTCGCTGCGCCTATGCCAGTAGAACTGTCACCGGACAATATTCTTCCCGTTCCTGTGCTGTTAGTGTTAGTGCTTGCCAACTCTGGATTTTGTTTATACAAATCCTGAATACTATTCAATGCATCTTGAGTTTTTCTAGCTGCGGCTAATGCTTTTTTACGTGCCGATTCGATCAGTGGATCACCTTGAGGTAATGTATCTTTCAAGTTCAGATATGATCCATATAGTTTATTTGATTCTTCACGTAATGTAGAATATTCTGCTGCTAGTTTTTTAGAGTTTTCTAAAAATTCTGTTTTGGTTTTTGCTATCTCTTCTATCTTACCCTTTGCTTGTTCAGCAACTTCACCAAAGTTTGGTACAGGTATTCCAGGATCCCCTAACTGACTTGTTATAGCAGAAGTCAATGCTGAACGATCTGTCGTATTCAATGCTATACTTGGCATCTTGATTCCAGATCCGGCTGCTGCCATAGACCCTAATGCATTTTCTAATTGAGCGGCGGCGCCTGCAGGTAAACCTGAAGATGCAAGTGATTTCAACCCGTCTAACTTGCCCTTGGCTGCGTCGGCTAAACCTGCTGCTTGACCTTGCAAACTGTTTAGGGCATTAGTTGCAGAATTTTTTATTGTGCTAGATATAGCAGCGGTACCCGGTAATGATGGTAATGCACCCTTAGCAAGATTTGTAACGCTAGAAACTGCGGCTGCACCACCTGGCAAGTTTGATACACCACTAGCAAGTGTTGCGGATGCCGTAGCAATGCCGCCCGCTGTTGATTTGGCAGCATCCAATAATGAGCCTGAACCAGTTACATTTTTTACTAAACTTGTTGGATCTGTAAATGCTCCGGCAGCATTTTCTACACTTTTTGCTGTACTTGAAAGTTGAGCTATGCCGTCATTTATCGCTTTCGATGCTACGCTTCCAACATTAGTTTTTGATGCGCTGACTAACGCATCGGCTATGCTACCTGTGTTCGGCAACGATTTAGCCAAATTACTAGTTACTCCTGAAATAGTTGATGTTGCAACACTAGATAATGCACCGCCGGCTGCATTTTTCAATCCAACTAAACCACCTTTGACTGAATTGGTCAATGATGATACGTCAGTTGCCGCGCTACCTGCTGCGGCAGCAGCAGCCTCAACCGTACTCTTCGCACTTTCTTTTGCTAATGCTGTTAGATTCTGAGGTACTCCTGCTTGCATAGGTTTGAAGCCAGCTTTGATAGCACTAAAGGCAGATGCTGCTACACCTTGTGCTTGTGATACTACATCTGCCAATGAAGGCGATTTGGCTATAGCATCAACTGAACCCTGCAATCCTGATAATGCGCCTGCTGCGGCTTCTCCTGCTTTTGCAGCAAAGTTACCCTTTGCAATATCTTGTAATGCTCCTGAAAGATTTCCAGCTGTACTTTGTGCCTTGCCAGCTATACCGGCAGCACTTCCCAATGCTCCTGCAGCAGCCGAAGTAGCTGAATTCTTGACAGCAGATAATGTAGCATCTACTCCATTCTTGGCTGCGCTCATTACCATTCCGCCTAATTGTGTTGCTGATTCAGAGCCTGTAATTAGACCTGTATTTTGTAATTGATTTTGTGCGCTTTGTATATTCTTGACAACACTTTCAGTTTGAGCCTGAACGTTGTTCACTAAGCTTTGCAAGTTTTCTGCGCCCGGTTGACCAGTAAACAAATTATTGGTCATCGCTGCCTTCACGTTACCAGTAGCAGCCGCTAGTGCATTGACTAATGGTGCAGAGCCCGGTTTCAATACATTGCTTGTTTGCAATTGTTCAGCAGTTTGTGCGAATGTGCCTACGCCCACTTGTGTGCCGGCAGCGGTTTTTGCTACAGTAGTTCCCTGTGTCACTGCTTGTGCTAATGGACCATTGGCAGCGTCAGTCGCTATTTGTCCTGTCAATGCTTGTGTTGTTTGTTTACTCAACGCAGGGCTAGCAGCAGTTACTGGTGGTGCTGATGCTGTCGTAGCAGGTTGAACTGTCTTGCTTACACCTGCGCTTGCAGCCGCGGCATTTGTAGATTGAACTGAACTGCTAGGAGCAGCAGGTAGATTGCTTGCCGCATCTGGGTTATTTTTGATATCAACGCCTTGACCTGCATTAGCCCACGGTGCATGTGCCGGTGCGCGAGTTGTAATGCTAACCAATTTAGCAGGAGCAGCGAGCCAGCCTTTTTCTTTATCGAACAATGTATCTGTATGTAATGTTTTGTCTATCGCAGGAACTTCTGCAGGTGTGGTACTTGTTTTTCCAGTATTCAAATTTACCTTACTACCATTCACATATGCTATGGCGCTACTTGCCATGCTTATGTCACCGGCACTTTCCATACTCATAGCACCTGAAACTTTTGTAGTATGTTTGCCTTGAGTAAAGTTACTATAATCCGAACCAACTCTTTGTTTATATTCTTTTTCTGAATTTAGATGTATGTTTTCACCTTGTAAATTCAAATTTTTTGTTGCGTGTATATTGATGTTACTATCGGCGTGTAGGTTCAAATCACCTTGTGTACGTAAATTTACTGAGTTTGTTGAATAGATATCAACGGTGCCTTCTTTTCCTAATTCAATATAACTTTGTCCATTGCTATGAAGAATCATCAATGTTTGACCATCATCACTCATCAATATCTGATGACCTAATGCTGTTCTAATTCTTACAAGTTGATCACGTCCAATAATATCGCCATCATCCATTACAATGGTATGACCACCTCTACGTGATACTACACGCAGTTGTTTTGCTTTATTATTTTCTAAATTTTCTGCAATGGTCTTATCGTCAAATCCACCTTCGTAAATAGGTCTACCGGGAGTACTGATACCCCAACCAACACGACTAGGTGTTTCACGCTGACTGCTTGAACTGATTGGTCCACGAACAGGATCACGAATAACACCTTGTTGATTCATTACTGTTGCAGTGTATGAATGAATAGGTTTTGGTGCTGTGATATAATCTACGCTGTCTGCTACATTTTTATTATTTGTGTTGATATTTGTTACTGGTAGTCGTAGTGCACCGCCAAATGATTTTGCCTCGCCCTCATTCGGTATGATGTTATCTGTAGCACCGATAGCAGGAACCATTGTCAATGCTTCGGGTTCAGGTACACAACCAATATAAAAACCATAGTTCATATCGCCGTTTATGAACACACAAACTACAGTAGTGCCGATATCGGGAGGAGCGAACCACATACCATAACTGCTTGGGTTGGCTTTATAAGAACCTAAATCATCATTGCCTGCTACAGGTCTTGTCAATCCATAGAACGGGCTCAAAAATCTTACCGGTCTCCAGTTTGATTTATCTTCAGGATCTGATCCGCTATTATCAGCGATATAAACCATGATCTTACCTGAACGTGTAGGATCAACGTTATCTTTTACTATACCTAAAATAGGAGCCAGTCTAGGATTGGCACCACCTCTAAATGGACTACTTCTTGATGTAGGACCTTTTGGTTTTATAATATCTTCAGCCATTATCCTCTACCTCCGGGTATATTTATGGCGGGCGGAGAAACGTCTATATTACCCGGCTCAACTAATTGTAATGGGGATGTTGCTATTTGTTCTCTGCCTTCACCTGCTACGCGCCTTGATGTAACTTGTACTTCTGATAATCCATCATCATCTGCAACTTGTCCTGCCGATGTGCTGACAGTCTGCGGAGTAGGATTACCCACTGTATTTGTATTTTGATTGCTGTTGCTAGGCGATGGTGCTTGCGGTGTAGGAGGAGGTGGGTCAGTTCTTTGTCCAGTACTTGCTCCTGACGCTTTACTATTACCTGGTGCAGCCCCTGAGTTTACATTGCCAGGAGTTGAAGATTCTCTACCAGCAGCAGTTGCTTGTGCAACATCTGTTGAGTTATCAGTAAATGCTGTAGCACTACGCAAGGTCAACAATTGTTCAAATTTTCCTTGACCAAACGTGCTAGTAACATCAATAACTTCATATATGATGCCTTTTGCTATTTTTTTGACGCTAGGAGGATATTCTATAAACAAAATATCTTCATTGATTAGTTGTATGCCTTGACTATTTTTATAGTCTTGAGCCTCTTTCATTTCAACCTCAACAAATACTGTACCGGCATGTGCGCTAATTGTAAATCCATCACTACCATAAAACTTATTATAAAGTTCATTGAGACTTGAAGTATTTGGTCTTATGAGAAAATCAGGATCTCCTATGATTTTCAGTTTTGCTTCGGCATATGATACTGGATCTAGTAATTGTGTGGCGACAGAGTTTTGTGCCTCAGCCGATGTGTTCAAACTACCGGTCGTATCAGCATTTTGCATGATACCAGTTTGTACAGGTATTTGACCGCTAGCACTACCCTTTTGCATAGGTTGTTTTTCATTAGATCCTCCCGGATCTCCGGGACTTGAAATTGCAGGGCTAGTCAATACTGTATTTTGAAACGCTGTGTTTATAGCAATGCTAAAATCTAATACTTCACTATTTTGACCAGTAAAGAAATATTGATAACGTTTATGTGGACCATAATATTTTGTTCCAGTATTTGAATAAGGTGTTACTACTGTTGGTATTTCATAAACTTGAATCACAAATTTTGTTGTGTATGCCCAATCACTTATTATAGGATCCCATTCTGCTTTAGTAACGTCTGCACTTACTGTGAACCAAGCCAATGGTTGCGGGCTAGATTTCTTTACTTGTTCTTGTGTTTTAGTATCTGTGTTAGGCTGTGTTACATTATTATAAACAGTTTTCAAAGCATTTTCCATGTATGTGCTTTTTTGAATGATCTGTGTGATAGCCTGCATTATTGACGTATCGTTATTGAAAACTAATTCTCTTGCGGTATTATTAGGCAATGCATTGACGCTAGTAGCATCGTTCACATCTATAGTCTTTGCAGCACCGCTACCTGGCCATCGCCATTTGTTTAGATCGCTAGCTAAAACCATGCTAGCTTGTCCTATTCTTTCATAGGCATCGTCCAAATAAACAACTTCATATTTGTTTGCAAATTTTTGATCTGGTGGGTTTTTGCTAATTTTATCGTTTTGCTCTTTGTTCAGTTGAGTGAATAATCCATCAGAGCCGGTAAGCATTTCATGCACGGTAGATCCTCTATACTTGCCACCTTTTACTATACGGCCTCTTTTTGTTCCTAATAAGCTTGTAGTATCAATACTTCTTGCACTTATATTATAAACCGCAGTTTTACCATTTAGTGTGAACTTGATACCGGTTATTTCTACTTCATGAAATTGTTCAAATAATGCTTCAGTGCCGCCGCCCGGATCAATAGGTTTATCATATAAAACATCTTTGCCAGTTATCACGTTACCATTTATATCATAACCATAAAAACGTATACCTAAAATAAAGAATTGTCTAAACGCACTAGTATTTTCTTTATATGTTGTTTGGTTACTATATTCTGCTAGTGCTTCTTTAGCTCTACGTAAATTAGATAAGAAACTAAATCCATATGGCTCAGTTATCGTGAAACTGATTTCTCCTGTGAATGCTGAAGTTCCTGTTGATCTAGCATTTGTTCTAGTGTTTACTTTTAGATTGTCAATATAATAATCTAATTCGAACCCCGGTGCTCTAGTTTGTGTTTTATTATTGATGCCGCCACTTTGCGCTATAACGAAGGCTCCACCACTACTACCGGAGTTTACTGGCTGTGCTTTAGCTAATGCATCAATCTTTGTTCTGCCTGATAGTTTGAATGCTTCATATGCATCAGGTGTTACCATATATAAAGTAAGGTTATATGTGTAACTTGCTAACTGTGATAGTGGATTGTAAAGGCGTTTACCTGGATTTTCAGCAGCATTTTTTCCTGTACCTGCACCACCAGGATTTCCTGCGATACCCGTAGCAGTACCGGCATTACTTGCTGTAGTTGTTTGTCCGGGTGTGGCTATGACACCGGTATTTTGATTTTGTCCCGGTACTGAATCTTTTTGTCTATCGCCATCAGCGAGATTTTCTGTTGCCATTTATCAGATGCCTAATACTTGTTTTAGCGTATCCAGTTTGGGTATGTAAATTTCTAATCCAGTTTTGAAATCAAAATAAGGATCTTTGCTAAGTCTGTTGGGATTACGTGCGGCAAAGACCCACCACAATCTACTATCATTATAAAGATGATAGGCTAGCATATCTGGACGATATTGATAAACTTCTGGAATAACATACAATACATCACTTGGCTGCATGGGTATAGGTCTATCGACCATGAAATCTAAAAATTTAGCGTTGAAAATTCCTGTATCGTAGTATGGACTTGTTGCAGGATAAATGTTATTAGTAGCCATTACCAGAATCCTCCACCTTTACGTTTAGTGCCTTGTAACAATTTACCATTAGCATAATCTTTGACACTAAAGTTATTGCTTATCTCATATCTACTTACGACTGGCATGCAACTGATAGATAAATTGATTTTGGTAGGTACATACGTTGGTTCTTTCGTGCCTACAGCATTATAATAATTGAACCCTTCTTGGAATCTAGGACCAGAAAGATTACCACCAGGCGTCAACTTTAGACCTATGCTATTGCCTATTTTTGCAATACCTTGTGATAACATCTTTTCAAATTTATCTTGTAATCCTTGACCTAATGTTTTAGACTTTTGTGGAGCTTTCATTGAGGGTGCTCCATTAGCAGATCCGGGATCTCCTGCACGTATATAATCAACATCTGCCGGCAAATTATATCCAAAACTTGTTATTACCAATGGATGTGCATTGAATTGAAATTGTCCTAATCCAAACAAATAGCATAATGGTGGTGGGGTGCCTGGTTTAGGATTCTGATCTTGACCATAAAACATCTTTGTAGCACTTCTAAAGAAATGTATTACTGCTAAAAGATAATTTGCTTCAAATGTATCCTGCGCAGTAAAATCACAAGAAATACTGATGCTATCAACTGAACTATTTTCGTACTGTACAATTTTATAATTTGAATGTACTGGATTTACTTGTCCATATGTTGCAGCATAATTCACGCTAATGCTAGGTGTATATGGAAATATGACGCCACTAGTTGTTTTTAGTGGGCCTAATATTCCTGGATCGCTACTATTGTAAAGATAATTTGATCCTGGGCTAAGTGCTAAACGCACTCTCCAATCTTTTATATCTCCAAAATTAGTAGTGTCTTGCAAAGCAGCCTGAGATTGTGTACGTTTTACTGCGGGTGCAACACCTGAGTTAGTGTTTGGTCTTTTAGCCGTGACCTCAACTTCTGTTAAATTAGTTTTTCCAGTAACTTGTACTTCAGTCAGTGCGTCCGGATTACGTTTACCTGTAACAGATACTTCTTCTAGTCCGTCACCTGTTTTTTTAGAAGTAATTTGTACTTCTTCTAAACCATCTGACCCTGCCACCGGAGTAGGTGTTTTTTTACCCGTTACTCCAACCTCTTGTAAATCATTAGCTGACGCTCCCGGGCCTGTTCCGGCAGTACCCGGAGTTCCCGTACCTGCGTTATTTTGTGATTCAGTTGCTTTTTGACTCGCTGCTTTTTCTTCTTTAGCCTTATTAACAATCACATCCATTTTATCAATGAATGCATTTAGATTATTCAGTGCAGCCTTTGCTGCATTTATTTGTGGTCTGTAGCCTGTAACTGTGCAGCTGCCGGATTCCTGTTGACTTTTTATTCTTTCTAAGTCTGCTAAAGTTTGATTTATTCTTATTAAAACTCTAGCGGCATCACTACCAAAACGTTCGGCAAGGTCTGCGCTAACAATGTTGTAGGCACTGGCTTTATTACCTTCTGCCGCCAAGCTTGTTAGATCATTTGCTTTTTGTTGTGCTTGTTGTTCAAGTTCCGCGCAAGTTGCCATTGTTTTATATCCCGTAATGCTAATATAAATAGCATGTCTGTGTGTATTTATCGCCCTAAAAATCACCAATTTTACAATTCCTGCTTGACATAATCTGTCAGGTGTTGTATCATTTGTACAACATAATAATAAGAGGAAACATGTCTACCGCAAAAAAACCAGTAAATTACCTAAACAATAAAGATATTCTAAAAGAGATTCATGCCAGCAAGACCAGTTATTGTTGCTTTAGTCGCCAAGAATATCATCAATATGATCTAATCATCGATACTCCGCAAAGTCCGTTAGAAAAATCACTAGAGCAACTGACTAAGCCAAAAAACATCAAGGCTGCTAAAGAAGCAAGGGCAGCAAGAATTCTCGCTACTACTGGCGAAGAAGTCAAACTAAAAGACATTCCAGTAACCGATTTAGTATTTCGTGTTATGACATGGGATCATATTCCAGTCAGTCCAAAACAACCACGTAAAGTCGTCAAGAAAAAAACCGCTAAAGATATATTGGAATTTGACGATATAGAAGATGAAGTAAATTTATTTGAAGACCTTGAGATAGAAGAAACAAAGGATGATGTTGATGACATGGTTCATGTCAAGGTAAACTTCCCTCCCTTTCAGCATTTCAAACT